>Ga0265300_10000016_pt1 | contig 235488 bp, 183 predicted proteins | sample AusTroGonzalo_MG_FD_193482 | JGI IMG/M metagenome (GOLD analysis project Ga0265300, IMG submission 193482) | Bovine rumen microbial communities from tropical cattle in Woodstock, Queensland, Australia - Gonzalo_03 | ecosystem: Host-associated > Mammals > Digestive system > Stomach > Rumen ... | reverse complement strand
TATGCGGTGTCATGGAAGATCCACACCATCTTGAAATAGAACAGCCCCATTTTCTCATACAGATGCTGGATGCCAACGGCGAGCTTTTGAACGGATGCATGGAATACAATGTCATATCGTCGCCCACCATCCCCGGATTTCAGGCTTTCAATCATGTGATGTGGCGGCCGTGGACCACTAACGGCTTCGACCTGTCGGAATATGCGGGGCAGACCGTGAAGTTTCAGATTTCCACTTTCGACTGCTCGGCCGGCGCCCATTATGGATATGCCTATTTTACCGCTTCCTGCATCAGCAACCAGCTGACCATCACGGGTTGCAACGGCCAACAGGTCACCATCACCGCCCCCAGCGGGTTTGAGAGCTATTCCTGGAACAACGGCAGCCATGCATCCTCCACGACCTACACCATACAAGGGAACACGGTGGCCACGTGCGCAATCACCACCGTCACTGGATGCCAGATATTGGAATCTGTGACATTCACCCAGGACACTATCCCGCAAGACTATGTATTCTACGATACGATATGCGAGGGAATGGACTACCACAACCACGGTTTTAACTTGCCGGTCTATTCGACACCGGGGGATTACGTCATAGCCAACACCTATTTCAACGCCACTGATTGCATTGAAGAGGGCGTCAACACGCTGTACCTGCATGTCCGGCCCCGCTACTATCACATTTACGACGTGGCTTGCGAAGGGGAGAGTTACAACGCCTACGGTTTCCAATACAGCCAGCTCACGCAAGGAACCTTCACAGACACCAACCAAGTTCCGCTTTCGTACGGTTGCGACTCCGTGACTATATTGCATCTTACAGTAAACCACATCTTTTCGATGTCTGAAACCATCAACGGTCCACATGTGGTATGCAGCGGTTCTTTGGATACTTTTTTTCTGCCCAATGCACCTTCACCGGCCTCCACCAACTATTATTGGGCGGCTCCTGACGGAGTGATTGTCTATATCGGTCAGGGCACCCCGAACGCACAGCTCTACTTTACGCAGAATGCTCCCCCTTCCGTACAGATCACCCTCACTGCCGACAATGGCTGCGGCACTGCCACGTTGCCCTTTGACATTACCGTCGGTTCTTCGTATTCCAACATGTTCAGAGACACGATTTGCACGGGAAGCCCTTATACAGAGCATGGGTACCAGCTTAGTGCACAGGACACAGCGGGCTACTATGTCCATGTCCTGAATGGCACGACCCAGCAAGGATGCGACAGTGTCAGTATCCTGCAGTTGCTTGTGGCCGAGACCCCTTCCGTGGATGCGTTAGCTGATCCGGAAATAATATGTGTCGGGAGCGAGACGAATCTGTATGCGGTGGGTTCGCAGGCCTCCGTAACACTGCCATCCCAAATGCTGAGTATCGCGATTGGGGACATTCTATGCACGGACAACACTATCGTGCATCCGCAAAACTGGCCCTGTGGCAAAGTGGCCTTGGGCATCGTGTTCCATGTGGATGCCACTGGGCTGCACGGATGGGCTGTCAGTCTGAACGAAAGTCCTCTTACATACAGCTGGGGGACCACCGATGTGGACATCCCCGCCCTGACGAACTATGCATCCTCCCTATCAACATTAGAGAATATTGATGGATACCAGAACACCGCCAACATCAGGGCTGCCGGGAATGCCACCCAATTTCCCGCAGCATACGCGGTGGATTTCGACCACGGCTGGTATCTGCCTTCTGCCGTGCAGCTCTACCATCTGTACGCTGTTCTCGGCATTGTGAACAACTCCCTGCAAACCGTCGGTGTTGGCATTTTCCCTATGAATTCGTTTTGGCGGTACTGGTCCTCCACGGAGCATTCCGATTCCATGGCTTGTTTTTTTTCCAGCAACCAAACGATAATGAAAGGCGAGAAGAACACCCAAATGTCTGTCAGAGCCGTCCGAAACTTCTGATTTGAAAGCCAAAAGATGAGAAGACTCGTAATATACTTTCTGTTGCAGTTCGCCGCAATGTTCTGTTTCGGACAGACCTACCATGTGGGAGATTTGTACACCGCCGAAGACGGTTCCCAAGGCATAGTCTTCTTTGTGGCGGCGAACGGTAGCGGATGGGCGGTGGCGCTTCACGATGCACCGGCGCCGAGCTCGTACTCGTGGTCCCTAACAGGGGGTGACATTCCCACACTTCCCAATTACGACGCCCCTCCTCAGCTGGCACTTGCAGACACATCCGGCTACACCAACACTTTGGCCATACGCAATTACGTAGGGGCTGAATCCAACTGTGCGGCATGGGCGGTGGATGTCGAACACGGCTGGTACCTGCCTGCCGCCGCGCAACTCAGCCTGATTTACGCGCAACTGCCGTTTATCCAAGCCGCCTTGACCGCCGCAGGAGGAACTCCCATGCAGACACAACATTCTTCCACTACTTATTCGTGGCAGGACATCTATTGGACCAGCACAGAGTCGAGCGGCACCCAGGCGTGGATAATCCCTTTCACCGAAGATGCCGGTGCGTTTGCCTCCTGGTCCTATTATACTGGAACTCCGATGCAAATTAACAAAAACATGAGTGCAAGGGTCCGGGCTGTATGCAGTTTCCCGCCGCCTGAAAACGAAAACATTTACGACACCACGCTTACCTATAACTGGAACACCGGTTCCACAGAACCGCATTTTTCGGATGTCCCTTTGCAGACCACCAGCTACACCGTCACGGTTAGCAACGCCTACGGGTGCACCAACTCGGCTTCGGTGGACGTGATTGTGATTTCCAACGAACCGCAAACCTATTACGACACGATATGCCAAGGGGCTCCCTACAACAGCTACGGTTTCGTGCTGACCGCCGAGGAGACCGCCGGCATCTTAGACACTACCTTCACCCAGACCGTCAGCGCGGCAGGCTGCGAGAGCGAGATCACGGTGTATCTCACCCTTCTCCCACCTGATGTGGTGGAAGTTGATGAACATGCCGGACAGAGTTTTGTCTGGAACGGCGTAACTTACACGGAGGATGGTGTTTACACGCAGTATTTCAATAACCAATACGGCTGTGACAGCACGGTGATATTGACGCTCACGCTTGATGGTGGTGTGGATCCCGGCCCGGACACCACCTCCGAGGAAACCACAGTGCAGGAGCTCTACCTGCCCAACGCCTTCACCCCGAACGAGGACGGCAAGAACCCGGTCTTCCTACCCGTTTTCAGTTATCCGGACGAAATCGAGGAGTACCGGATGGAGATCTACAATCGCTGGGGCGGCCTGGTGTTCCGCACGGAGGAACCCACCTTCGGCTGGGACGGCGCCAACGCGATGGAAGGAGTCTATGTGGTGATGGTCCATTACAAGAGCCGCGGGGAAAAGGCGAAGATGGTGACGGGGAGTGTTACGATTATACGATGACCGCTGTAGAGACGCGATTAATCGCGTCTCTACGGAACAACCACCTAACCGTGTAACCACCTAAACCATAACCATTAACCATTAACCATTAACCATTAACCATTAACCATTAACCAAAAAATCCCTCTCATTTTCCTATCGTTTTGTATCTCTTTTTTTTATACCTTTGCCGCGCGAAAAAAAGAGTTGGTTTTAATCGTAAATAACGACTAAACAATAAAATACAATCTACAACCAAATTTTATAGTATGGAAAAAATAAAATCATTGGCAGATCTCAAGAAAAAGAGAGAAGAGTTGCAGTCCAAGATTGAATTGCGCGAAGGCGGCGAGAACGTCGAAAACCTCGTGCAAATCAAGGTGGCTATGGCAACCTGCGGTATCGCTTCCGGCGCAAAACAGACCATGGAAGCCATCATTGAGGAATGCAACAACCAAAATGTGAAGGCTGTTGTCACTCAAACGGGCTGCATGGGCTACTGCTATGCTGAACCTACCGTCGAAGTTAAGAAACCCGGTCAAGACCCCATCGTTTACGGTCACGTTGACACCAAGAAGGGTAAAGAAATCGTCAGCAAGTATGTCATGCAAGGCGAAATCCTGGAAGGCGTCATCCCGGTTAATTATGAAAAAATCGACAAATAATCATTAAGGAGGTCAGTTATGGCAAGTTATAAATACCACATTCTGCTCTGCGGCGGTACGGGATGTACGGCTTCAGAAAGCCCCAAAATCAGAGAAAATTTCCAACAAATCCTGGCTGAGAAAGGTCTTGACGACGATGTTCAAGTAGTAACCACGGGTTGCTTCGGCTTCTGCGAAAAAGGCCCCATCGTGAAGATCCTTCCCGATAACACTTTCTATACCCAGGTGACCCCTGAAGATTGCCTCGAAATTGTAAACGAGCACATCATCAAGGGTAGAAAAGTGCAACGTTTGCTTTATGAAAACCCTGAGGATAAGGAACATATCTCCGACTCCAAGCACATGGGTTTCTACAAGAAACAGATGCGTATCGCTTTGCGTAACTGCGGTTTCATCGATCCCGAAAACATCGACGAATACATCGCACGTGACGGTTACAAGGCATTGGCTAGCGTTTTGGAACAACACGATCCCGCTGCCACTATCGACGTCATCAAGAAATCCGGTCTTCGCGGCCGTGGCGGCGCTGGTTTCCCCACCGGTTTGAAATGGGAACTCTGCGCTAAGAACGCTGCTGACCAGAAATACATCATCTGTAATGCCGACGAGGGTGACCCGGGTGCATTCATGGATCGTTCCATCTTGGAAGGCGACCCGCACTCCATCATCGAGGCTATGGCTATCGGCGGTTTCTGTATCGGCGCTACCATCGGTTTGGTCTATATCCGTGCTGAATACCCGCTGGCTATCCATCGTCTGCAAATCGCTATCGACCAGGCTCGTGAATACGGTCTCCTCGGTAAGAACATCTTCGGCACAGACTTCGATTTCGACATTATCCTCCGTTACGGTGCCGGTGCATTCGTTTGCGGTGAGGAGACTGCTTTGATCCACTCTATGGAAGGTCAACGTGGTGAGCCTACCTTCAAACCCCCGTTCCCGGCTGTTTCGGGTTATATGAAGAAACCCTCTAACGTGAACAACGTGGAGACCTATGCCAACATCCCTGTCATCATCAACAAGGGTTGGGAGTGGTTCTCATCCATCGGTACTGAAAAGTCCAAAGGTACGAAAGTGTTCGCATTGGCTGGCCAGATCAACAACGTCGGTTTGATCGAGGTGCCTATGGGTATTACTCTTCGTGAGGTCATCTACGAAATCGGCGGTGGCATCAAGGGCGGCAAGAAGTTCAAAGCCGTGCAAACCGGCGGTCCTTCTGGCGGTTGCTTGACCGAGAAGTTCCTCGACACCCCCATTGACTACGATAACCTCGTGGCTGCTGGCTCCATGATGGGTTCTGGTGGTATGATCGTGATGGACGAGACCTCTTGTATGGTTTCTGTCGCTAAGTTCTACCTCGACTTCACCGTGGAAGAATCTTGCGGTAAATGTACGCCGTGCCGTATCGGTAACAAGCGTCTGAGCGAAATTCTCGACCGTATCACCAAAGGTAACGGTACAATGGAAGACCTCGCCCTCCTCAAGAACCTCAGTACGGTTATTAAGGACACCGCATTGTGCGGTCTGGGTCAAACCTCCCCGAACCCTGTATTGTCCACCATCGACAACTTCTGGGATGAATATGTGGCTCACGTGACTGAAAAGAAATGTCCTGCCGGTCAGTGTAAGGCCCTCAAACAGTATGTCATCGACGCTGAGAAATGTAAAGGTTGTACGGCTTGCGCCCGCAACTGTCCGGTCGGTGCCATCAAGGGTACAGTCAAGATGCCTCACGAAATCAACCAAGAGTTGTGTATCAAGTGCGGTACATGTATTGAAAAATGTAAATTCGGTGCAATTAGTATTATTTAGTGAAAGGTGAACAATATGGATACAATTAAATTAACAATAGATAACAGAGAAGTTGAAGTGCCGAAAGGTACTACGATTCTTAACGCCGCAAAGCAGCTGGGTATCTCTATCCCCACCCTTTGCCACTTTGAATTCAAGGGCATGGATGTCCACAACAAACCCGGTGGATGTCGTATTTGTGTCGTGGAGGTTGCCGGCCGTCGTAACCTGGCTCCCGCTTGCGTCACCGAATGTATGCCCGACATGGTGGTTCGCACCAACTCTATGCGCGTGATCAACGCACGCCGCACGGTGCTCGAGCTCATGCTCTCCGACCACCCGAATGACTGTCTGCAATGCTCCAAGAGCGGCAAGTGCGAACTTCAAGCACTGGCTATCCGCTTCGGCATCCGCAGCAACCCATTCGTCGGTCCCGACCACGTTCAGTCCAGCTACCAGATCGAGGTTTCTCCCTCTATCATCCGCGACATGAACAAGTGCGTTATGTGCCGTCGTTGTGAAATGATGTGTAACGAAATGCAGACCGTGGGTGCTCTCTCCGCTATCGAGCGTGGTTTCCCGGCAGTCGTTTCCACCGCTTTCAACCAACACCTCGACCACTCACCGTGTACATTCTGCGGTCAGTGCGTGGCAGTTTGTCCTGTGGGCGCTCTTACCGAAGTTGACAACACCGCTAAGGTGATCCGCTCCATCGTGGATCCTACCAAGAAGACGGTTGTCCAAGTGGCTCCCGCTGTGCGTGTGGCTCTCGGTGAGGAATTCGGCATGAAACCCGGTTCCATCGTGACTGGCAAGCTCACCGCTGCTCTCAAGGCTCTTGGTTTCGACTATGTGTTCGACACTGACTGGAGCGCTGACTTGACGATTATGGAAGAGGGTACCGAGCTCATCGGTCGTTTGACCAAATATCTCGGTGGCGATAAGAACGTTCCGCTTCCTATCCTTACCTCTTGCTGCCCTGCATGGGTGAACTTCTTCGAACACCAGTTCCCGGATATGAGAGATCTTCCTTCAACGGCTAAATCTCCTCAACAGATGTTCGGTGCTATCGCAAAGAGCTATTTCGCAGAAAAGATCGGTGTGAAACGCGAAGATATGGTTTGTATCTCCGTGATGCCGTGCTTGGCTAAGAAATACGAATGCGGTCGTGACGAGTTCAAGGTGAACGGCAATCCTGATGTCGATTTCTCCATTACCACCCGCGAGTTGGCTGCTCTCATCAAACAAGCCAACATCGACTTCACGAAACTTCCGGACGAAGAGTTCGATAGCCCGCTTGGTGAATCTACCGGTGCTGCTGTCATCTTCGGTACCACTGGCGGTGTGATCGAGGCTGCTGTCCGTACTGCTTACGAGGTGATTACCAAGAAACCTCTTCCGAAGATCGACTTCGAAGAACTTCGTGGTTTGGAAGGCGTGCGTAGCGCTACCATCGACGTTGACGGTTTGAAACTCAACATCGGTATCGCTCACGGTTTGAAGAACGCCCGCAAGCTGCTCGAAGACATCAAGGCTGGCAAGTGCAACTTCCACGCTATTGAGATCATGGCTTGTCCTGGTGGTTGTATCGACGGTGGTGGTCAACCTCTGCACCACGGTAACGGCGATATCATCAAAGCCCGTTGGGAAGCTATCTATCAAGCTGATAAGGACATGCCGATCCGTAAATCACACGAGAACCCGTCCATCCAAACTATTTACAAGGAATTCTTGGGCGAGCCGTGCGGTCACAAATCGCATGAACTGTTGCATACCCACTATTTCGACAGACAAACGACCGTTGAAGTGGATTTGAACAAATAATTCTGTTTCAGTATTCATCAATAATTAAAAAAACACCATTATGGATAAGATAATTATCAAAATGAAAAAGGAAGTCAGCGACAAGATTATTGAGATCTGCGACAGATTCAATAATGCTCCTGGCGAATTGATTAACGTTTTGCATCAGACACAGGATTTCCTCGGCTATCTGCCTGCTGAAGCTCAAGAGTTGATTGCTGAGAGACTGCACATCCCGACCGCAAAGGTATACGGTGTTGTCTCCTTCTACTCTTTCTTCACCATGGTGCCGAAGGGTAAATACCCGGTGTCTGTGTGTATGGGTACGGCCTGCTACGTGCGTGGTGCCGAAAAAATCTTGGATGCGTTCACCAACGAACTGCACATCCCGGTCGGTCAAACGGACAAGGACGGTCTGTTCTCCCTCACCTCTTTGCGCTGCGTCGGCGCATGCGGTTTGGCTCCCGTCGCTTTGGTTGACGGCAAGGTCTTCGGCCGCCTCGCTCCCGCCAACGTGAAGAGCATCATTCAAGAATATAGAGACAAAGAGAACTAATTTCTTGTATGCATGATATGAAAAAGGCGTCGCGATTGCGGCGCCTTTTTTTTGTGGATGTTATTTCGTAAATTGGACATTGTAGAGACGATGTGCACATCGTCTCTACAGAGGATTATTTACCGTATGCGACTTCGAATTCCTCGTAACCTTCGATGATGTCGCCGACTTTGATGTCGTTGCAACCGTCGATGTTCAGACCGCAGTCTTGACCGGCGACCACCTCCTTGACATCGTCTTTGAAGCGACGCAGGGAGCCGAGTTTACCAGTGTAGATGACGATACCGTCGCGGATGAGGCGGATCTTCGTGTTACGCTGCAGCTTGCCGTCGAGCACCATACAACCGGCCACGTTGCCGACTTTGGAGATGTGGAACACCTCGCGGATTTCGATGTTGCAAACCACCTTTTCGCGAATTTCAGGTGAGTGCATACCGGCGATAGCGTCCTTAATCTCATTGATGGCGGTGTAGATGATAGAGTAGGTGCGGATGTCAATTTGCTCAGCCTCAGCCATTTTGCGGGCATTGGCAGAGGGACGCACCTGGAAGGCTACGATGAGGGCATTGGAGGCAGTTGCCAGCATCACGTCGGTTTCGGTCACCTGACCCACAGACTTGTGGATGACGTTGACCTGAACCTGCTCGGTGCTGAGTTTCAGCAATTCGCCGGCTAAAGCTTCCACAGAGCCGTCCACATCACCCTTGACGATGATGTTGAGCTCCTTGAAGTCGCCGATGGCGATACGGCGGCCGATCTCTTCGAGGGTGACGTGCTTTTGCGTGCGCAGACCCATCTCACGGGCGAGGCGGGCACGTTTGGTAGCGATACTGCGGGCTTCCTGCTCGGATTCGCAAACCTTGAAGGTGTCACCGGCTTGCGGAGCACCGTTCAGACCCAACAGCAGCACAGGCTGTGCGGGACCTGCCGATTTCACGGGCTGGTTACGCTCGTTGAACATCGCTTTCACCTTACCGAAGCAGCTACCGGCGAGAATCGGGTCACCGACAGCGAGAGTACCGTTCTGCACGAGCACTTTAGCCACATAACCACGACCTTTATCCAAGGCGGATTCGATGACCGCACCTACACCAGGACGGTTCGGATTGGCCTTCAAATCGAGCAAATCGGCCTCTAACAGCACTTTCTCCAACAGTTCTTGGACGTTGTCACCGTGCTTGGCATCGATTTCCTGACATTGGTACTTGCCGCCCCACTCCTCAACGAGGATGTTCATGTTGGCCAGTTCCTCGCGGATTTTGTCAGGATTGGCGTTGGGTTTGTCAATCTTTGTAATGGCGAACACCATCGGGACACCAGCGGCTTGGGCGTGGTTGATAGCCTCGACCGTCTGCGGCATCACTGCGTCGTCAGCAGCGACCACGATGATACACAAGTCGGTGATCTTCGCACCGCGGGCACGCATAGCGGTGAATGCTTCGTGACCAGGGGTATCCAAGAATGTGATTTTACGACCGTCGGGCAGGCTCACCTCGTATGCACCGATATGCTGGGTGATACCACCGGCCTCACCGGCAATGACGTTAGTCTTGCGGATGTAGTCCAGCAAAGAGGTTTTACCGTGGTCGACGTGACCCATCACCGTGATGATCGGGTGGCGCGGCAGCAGATCTTCCTCAGCGTCAGCCTCTTCTGTATTGTGCATATTGTCTTCCTCTTCCGCATCGATGAACTCCACTTTGAAACCGAACTCTTCGGCCAGCATGGCGATGTTTTCAGCATCCAGACGTTGGTTGATGGAGACGAAAAGACCGATGCTCATGCAGGTGGAGATGATCTTCGTGACATCGACGTTCATCAAGGTAGCCAATTCGTTGGCGGTGATGAACTCAGTCACGCGCAACGTCTTCTGATCTTCAATTGCTTGAAGCTCTTGTTCCTCAATACGTTCGTGGATGAGTTGACGTTTCTCTTTTCTACGTTTGGCAGCAGTGGAAGTCTTCTTCGTATTGCTTTCGAGACGCATTTTGGTCTCTTTGATACGACGGTGGATATCTTCAGCAGAAATTTCCACTTTTTCGGGCTCCTGTTTCTGTTTCTTCTCCTTTTCGTCCTTCATATTAGGATTAGCGGAGGTCTTGACAGGTTTCGCCACGCGTTTTCTCTTCTTTTTCTTCTTTTCCTGATTCTCAGCGTTGCGGTGTTCTTCCTTCTTGCTGTTGGCTTTGTTGCTTTGCAGCAGAGAGAGGTCTATGGTGCCGAGAATGGTCGGTCCCTTAATCTGGTTGACAACCGTCTTAATGTGCTCAGGAGCAGCAGGTTGCTGAGGTTGAACAGCAGGTTCTTCCTCTTGGACAGGCTCTTCCTGTTTCGGAGCTTCAGCAGCAGGCTTAGCCGGTTGTTTCTCCTTTTTCTGCGATTTTTTCTCCTTGGTTGCCGTCTTTTTCTTGGGCTTCAGGGCCTCAAGATCCATTTTGCCGATAATTTCAGGTCCCGTGATATGGGTAACGGTTTCAATATGATCGGGCTTTTCAACGTTCTCGTCGAAAGATTCCTCTGTCTGTTCCGTTTCCGGTTCAGTCTGAGGCTCAGTGGCGGGAGTCTCCTGCAGATTTGCCGGAGTTTCTTGCGGAGTCTCGTCCACTTTTTCAGGTTCAGAAGCCGGTTCAGCCTCTTTTTTTGCTTTCGATTTGGTGGGTTTGAGGGCTTCAAGGTCGATTTTGCCCACACTTTTCACGCCAATTCCAGTGGAATGGATGATAACGTGTTGACTATCAGATTCTTCTTCATGGACTTTTTCGGTTGTAGCCGTCTTGGCCTCCTCCTTTTTGTTCTTAGGAGGAAGAATCTGATCGGATTTCTCCTTCACCATTTTGTCTTTAGCCAGCTCTTTCTGAAGGCATTGCTGCATTTCAGCGGAGAGTTTGGCGTTTTGAGTTTTTATCTCAAACCCGTGCTTGGTCAGGATATCGACAATTCGATCCTGAGACACGTTATATTCTTTAGCTGCTTGAGGTATTCGCAGCGCAGTTACTTTTTCTTCCGGCATATTGAAAAGGTTATATTAATTATCTGAAAATAAACTCGTTAACAATAAAATTATTTCTCTAATTCTTCCTTCACGGCGGCAATCATCGCGTCAACAGTCTCTTCCTCAAGGTCGGTGCGGCGGATGAGTTCCTCGCGGCTCAGTTGCAGGATGCTCTCAGCGGTGTCGCAACCGATGCTGATGAAGGTGTCGATGACCCATTGATCGAAGACGTCGTTGAATTCAGACAACGGAATCACGTATTCTTCCTTGATGTCATCTCTGAACACATCGATTTCGTAACCGGACAACTTGCTGGCCAGCTTGATGTTATAACCACCCTTACCGATGGCGAGGGAGACTTGGTCGGACTTCATGTAGACATTGGCAGTCTTGTTTTCCTCGTCGAGTTCGATGGAGGAGATTTTGGCGGGATTGAGTGCGCGGGCAATCAACAGGTCTTTCTTGTTGGTATAGTTGATGATGTCGATGTTCTCGTTGCGCAGCTCACGCACAGTGTCGTGAATACGGCTGCCCTTCACGCCGACGCAGGCACCCACGGGGTCGATGCGGTCGTCGTAGGTCTCCACCAGCACTTTGGCTCTTTCACCGGGCACACGCACGATATCCTTGATGATGATGACGCCCTCTTCGATTTCGGGAATGGCGCGTTCCATCAGGCACTCCAGGAATTTCGGGGAGGTACGGGAGAGGAGGATGCGCGGAGAACCGTTGACCACGTCTACAGAGGTGATGACGGCCATGATGCTGTCGCCCTTCTTGTAGTAGTCGGACGGGATTTGCTCGGTTTTCGGGAGCACCATCTCAACGCGGTCGTCATCGACCACGAGAATCTCCTTTTTCCACACCTGGCTCACCTCACCGGTGATCAGTTCGCCCTTGCGAGGCTCGTATTTGCGGAAAATGACCTCTTTTTCGTATTCAAGGATCTTGTTGCTGAGGTTTTGACGCAGTGCCAAAATCTCACGACGTTGGAAGTCAGAGAGTTGGATTTGCTCAATCACCTCTTCACCTACTTCAAAGTCGGGTTCAATCTTGATGGCGTCTGACAGGGAAATCTGGTTCGCCGGGTCCGTAACTTGGTCGTCTTCAACCACTTTCAGGGAATGTTGGATTTCCAGATCGCCGCGGTCCACGTTGACAATCACGTTGAATTCGGCGCCTGCACCGTATTTCTTACTTAACGCACTCACAAAAACGTCTTCCAAAATGTGCATGAGCGTTTCGCGGTCAATACTTTTCGATTCTTTGAAATCCGCAAAAGTGCTGATAAGATTGATTTGTTCTTCCATTTTTTGAAACATTAATTATATATACTATTATTTACTCTATCGAATTTCGCAAAAAAAACTCCCACCAAATCGGTGAGAGTTTTTCCAGTTGAGCTAGCAGGACTCGAACCTACACAGGCAGAACCAAAATCTGTAGTGCTACCATTACACCATAGCTCATTCCATATCATCAATTCGGCGGCAAAAATACACTTTTTTCTGATATAACACCCACAATAAAAAATTTTTTTTTAAGGTGCTGGGATATTAAAAAAAATGTATTTTTGCACGCTCTTTTGAGAATGGCCCCTTAGCTCAACTGAATAGAGTATTTGACTACGGATCAAAAGGTTGCAGGTTTGAATCCTGCAGGGGTCACAAAGAGATAAGGCACTCATTACCAAGCAAATGAGTGCTTTTTTTTTGAGTCAATAAATAGAATAAAAATAATCGAGAATGAAAAAATCATTACTGTTCAGCATTCTGTTTTGCGCGGTTTCAGGTTTCGTTTTTGCGCAATCTGAGGCGCAACATTACGATACGCATCCGAAATTTCCGCATCACGCCACTGCGGAAGAGCGTCAAATGATTCCTTATTTGTCGCAACAAGCGCACTTAAGAGATGCACAAACGCCTACTGCACCCATTACGGCGGTGTCAGAATTCCAGCCAATGGGTGGCGTGATGATCGCCTATCCGCTTGGCATTCCTGTGGCACTCGTACGCGAGTTGTCCGAAATCACTCAAGTGAAGGTGATTGTCTCTTCGGCCTCTGATAGTTTGCAGGCTAAGTCCTATTTCAACAGTAATCAGGTGAATATGAGTAATTTGCAGTTCTGGTTGATTAACCACGACTCTTATTGGGTGCGCGACTACGGTCCATGGTTTATTATTGACGGACACGATTCAGTGAATGTCATCGACTTCGTCTATAACCGTCCGCAACGCCCGAACGATGATGCTGCTTTGGAATATGTGGTTGATTACATGGGAGTTAACCGTTACGAGATGCCGATGGTGCACACCGGTGGCAACTATATGGTGGACGGTTATGGCACTGCCGCATCCACAATGTTGGTGTTGCAGGAGAATCCTTCAGAAACCGAAGCTTCCTTGTCGGCTATGGCGATGAACTATTTGGGCGTCAACAATTATATGTATCTGCCTGATCCGCTGGGTGAATACATTGCTCACATCGACTGCTGGGGAAAATTTCTCGATGTGGACAAAGTGTTGATCGGCCAAGTTCCTCAAAGTGACCCTCGTTACGCTAGTTATGAGGCTGTAGCACAGACTTTTGCAGAATCCATTACACCGTGGGGCAACCATTACCAAGTCTATCGTGTCCAAGCTAACCCCAACAGTTACCACGCCACACCGTATACTAATTCACTCATTTTGAATGACCATGTCTTTGTTCCTGTGACGGGCAATTCTCTTGATAATGCGGCGATTAGTGTTTATCAACAGGCGATGCCGGGTTACACGATTGTGCCGATTATGGAGTCATCCTACACACCTTGGCTCAGTACGGATGCGCTTCATTGCCGCACCCACGAGCTTGCTGATCTGGGAATGCTCTATCTCAAACACTATCCGATTTTAGGTCTTAAAAATCTTTCCGACGACCTTAATATTTCCGTGACTATCAAAGCGTTAAGCGGTGCTAATCTGATAACCGATTCATTGTTAGTGTATTACAAAATCAATAATGGGGATTGGCAACATCAGTTATTGCAATATACTTCTGGAAATGAGTATCAATTCGATTTCGCAAGCACAGGTCTTCAATCCGGTGATTCTATACTATATTACATATTTGCGAAGGATGCATCGGGCAGATGCGAGAAACACCCATATATTGGAGCTGCTGATCCGCATGTTTTTGTGATGGATGGAGTGGGCATTGATGATTATGAGCCGTTGAATGTGCGGATTTATCCTAATCCTGCTACCGATTTTGTGCTGATTCAGGGCGAGAATTTGGCTGATGTCACCGTTTTCGACATGACAGGACGCCAAATCGACTATTTCACCCTTTCAGGTAATGAGGTGGAGAAGATTTCTTGTGGAAAATGGAACAACGGGGTCTATTTCCTGCAGGTTCGCAACAATGAGAATCGCGTTGCCATTTCAAAAGTGGTAGTGAATAAATAATACACAGATATTTCTGTTGTTGGGGAGCCGTCACTTTGTGGCGGCTTTTTTAATATCTGGGATGAAACCGTGCAATGTTCGTCCGTAGATAATCTTGGTCGAGATGCGTGTAAATCTCTGTGGTAGTGATACTTTCGTGGCCGAGCATCTCCTGCACGGCGCGGAGGTCGGCGCCGCCTTCGATGAGGTGCGTAGCGAAGGAGTGCCGGAAGGTGTGCGGACTTACCGTCTTGTCGATGCCCGCGTCTTTCACCCACTTCTTGACGAGCATGAATACCATCTCGCGGGTGAGGTGCGCACCTCTGCGGTTCAGGAAGACGTAATCCTCCTCGCCCTTTTTGATTTTCAATGATTTACGTGCTCCGTCCAAATAGAGGTTGACCATTTTTTGTGCCGTTTCCCCAATCGGAATCAGCCGTTCTTTGTTACCCTTGCCGACCACTTTGACAAAGCCATCGTCGAAGAAGAGGTTCGAGATGCGCAGGGTGACGAGTTCACTCACGCGCAGTCCGCAGCCGTACATCACCTCAGCCATAGCGCGGTTACGGTGGCCTTCCGGTGTGCTCAAATCGATAATGTCCATGATGTTCTGGATTTCTTCAACGGTCAGCACATCAGGGAGATGCATTCCGATTTTTGGGGCATCCAAAAGTTCTGTCGGGTCTGCTTCCAACACACGTGCGTAAATCAAGTAACGATAGAATGCTCGCATTCCGGAAATGATCCGTGCTTGTGACCTTGCGTTATAATCCGATTGATAGAGATGTTTCAAGAACTGCTGCAACTCCTCAAAAGTGGCGTCTTCCATCTTTTTCGGACTCAAAAACTCCTCCAAAAGCAGCACATCATGCAAATAGGCCTCCACGCTTTTGGGCGAGAGGCCTTTTTCGTACATCAAATACTGCTTGAAGCGGGCAATTTGAGCATTCATCGACGGATATCTTTCTCGATTTCGAGTCGTAGCATGTTGAGGGCGGCATTGGCGGCACGCTCGATAATCTGCAAACGTCCTGTGTGTTTACCGAAGTGGAACTCCTTGGTGGTCAGTCGGGTAGGGGTAGCAACGGCAATCCAGACGGTGCCGACAGGTTTCTCGGCTGTGCCGCCGTCGGGACCCGCAATGCCTGAGGTGGCCACAGCATAGTCCACATCGAGCAGATCCATGACGTTGAGGGCCATGTCGCTGACCACGGGTTCGCTTACTGCACCGCGTTTCTTGAGGTTGTCCTCGCGCACGTTGAGGATGTCGCGCTTCACTTGATTGCTGTAGGAGACCACGCTTCCTTGAAAATATTCGGAGCTTCCTGGCACAGAGGTGAGTAGGTGCGCAATATAACCGCCTGTGCAACTCTCAGCCGTGGCGATGCGACGACCACTGCCGCGCAACAGCTTACCAATCACTGCCTGCATCGGGATATCTTCGTCCGTGAAAGCCAAGGTGCCTACTTCCGCTTTCAGCTTCTCAAACTGCTCATCCAGTGTTTTTTGCAAGCTCTCTTTATTGTCGCCCGTGGCGGTCAGCCGCAGACGGATAATGCCGGGTTTCGGCAAATAAGCTAATTTGAAGTTTTCGGGCATCTGCGCCTCAAAATCGGTGAGCTGGTCGGAGAGATTGCTTTCGCTGATGCCCGTGCATTGCAACACTTTGTACAGCACCGCGTGTTCGTGATGGAAGATTTCCTGCAATCTCGGTAGAACTTCCTCACAGATAAGCTTTTCCATCTCGAACGGCACGCCGGGAAGAGCCACGAGGATTTTGCCGTCTTGTTCGAGCCAGAGTCCGGGGGCGGTACCCAAGGTGTTTTTGAGGATGGTGCAGCCTTCTGGTACATCGGCCTGATGACGGTTGGTTTCCGTGAGTTCCATGCCGCGGGCGGCGAACATTTCGCGCACCCACTCCAAGGTGGGCTCGTCCATCACCAATTCGCGGTGGAAATACTCGCAGATCACCTTTTTGGAGATGTCGTCGCGGGTGGGTCCGAGTCCGCCGGTGACAATCAGCAAGTTCGTTTTGGCAAAGCCCGCCTCGATGGCGTTGCGGATGGCTGCTTCGTCGTCGCCGATGGTCACGCATTCGGTCATGTCGATGCCCGCCAGCGCCATCTGCTGCCCTATGAAGGCGGCGTTGGTGTTGATTACTTGTCCTAAGAGGAGTTCGTCTCCGATGTTGATGAGGATCATTTGATTTGTTATTAGTTAATATTGACAAGAAGAGACGGTGTACACACCGTCTCTACAGATGAGGTTATTCCCATTCAATGGTCGCAGGCGGTTTCGAGCTGATGTCATAAACTACGCGGTTCACTCCGCGGACTTTGTTAATGATATCGTTGGAAACCTTGGCCAGGAATTCGTAGGGGAGGTGCGCCCAGTCGGCGGTCATGCCGTCGGTGGAGAGCACGGCACGCAGTGCCACGGCGTTTTCGTAGGTGCGCTCGTCACCCATCACGCCCACCGATTGGATCGGCAGCAGGATGGCGCCCGCTTGCCATACTTTGTCGTACAAGTCATTGTCCCACAATCCGTTGATGAAGATAGCATCAGCTTCTTGCAAAATCCGGACCTTCTCAGGAGTAATATCGCCTAAGATGCGCACGCCCAAGCCGGGACCCGGGAACGGATGACGTTTGATGAGCCGTTCGGGAATGCCCAAGGCCGTTCCGATGCGACGCACCTCGTCTTTGAAGAGCAGCTTCAGCGGCTCGATGATCTTCATGTTCATCTTCTCCGGCAGACCGCCCACGTTGTGGTGTGATTTGATGACCATGCCGGTGATGGAGAGTGATTCGATGCGGTCAGGATAGATGGTGCCTTGCGCTAACCACTTGATATTGTCTAACTTACGCGCTTCTTCCTCGAACACTTCGATGAAGCCCGCGCCGATGATTTTGCGCTTTTTTTCGGGATCGGTCATGCCGCGCAGCGCGTCGTAAAAACGCTGGGAGGCGTTAACACCGATGATGTTGAGTCCCAGGGTTTTGTATTGCGCTAGCACGGACGAGAACTCGTCTTTGCGCAACAGACCGTTATCCACGAAGATGCAGGTCAGCTGGTTGCCGATGGCTTTGTTGAGCAGTACGCCCGCCACGGTGGAATCGACACCGCCGGAAAGTCCGAGCACCACCTTGTCGCTGCCGATTTCCTCGCGCAGCTCGCGCACGGTGCTTTCGATGAAGGATTCAGGAGTCCAGTCCTGCTTGCAACCGCAGATGGTCTGCACGAAGTTGCGCAGAATGGTCGTACCGTCGGTGGAATGATAGACTTCGGGGTGGAACTGCACTGCCCAGGTGGGTTCTTCCAAAATGTGGTAAGCGGCCACTTTCACCTCCTTGCTGCTAGCGATAATGTGGTAGTTGTCAGGAAGTTGCAGAATGGTATCGCCGTGTGACATCCACACCTGGCTTTCTTGCGGTACGCCTTTCAGTAACACATCATCCGCCTCCACGAAGGCGAGGTGTGCGCGACCGTACTCGCGGGTGGAACTGGCCCCCACGACACCGCCGCCAACCTGCGCTAAATACTGCGCACCGTAGCAGATGCCGAGCAGAGGATAGTGACCTCTGATTTCCGACAAGTCCGGTTTGAAGGCGTTGGCGTCGTTCACCGAGAACGGGCTTCCCGAAAGGATAACGCCCTTGATGTCAGGCTCTCCGAACGGGAATTTGTTGTAAGGCAGGATTTCGCAATAGGTGTTCAACTCGCGGATGCGCCGCGCGATGAGCTGCGTGTATTGGGATCCAAAGTCTAAAATAATGATTTTCTCCATCGTTTTTCAATTCCAAAAATGAGCCGCAAAGGTACACAATTTCCGAATGCGCACCGACAATTATTTGACAAAGTCACAACGGATGCGAAATGACATAGACTATAACTTTGGCTATTGGCTTTTAGCTGTTGGCTTTTGTGTTCTTCACCGCAGTTCTTTCACCGGAATCTCATGTCCGAATGCGTGGTCTTGGTAGGATTTTTCCCAGAGAGGCATGGCGAGCATGATGCGTTCAATCGTATTCACAAACGCTTCGTCCTCAGGATCTTCCGAAGCCATCAAAGAGGGAAAGAAACTTATATCCGAGATGGTGCCATCGGGATTTACCATGTAATGGATGACGATATCGTCCATGTCGCGGTCGTGGATACGCGCGAGGGTCGCCGAATCCTTGATTTGCCCCTTCAGCCAGGAGGCAGGTGTACCGTACTGCTCCGGAAAAATGGGCTCGGGGTGGTAGCCTTCAAGTGCAAGCCCACCACAATAAATTTCAGGATAATCGTACCATGACGGTTTCGGTGCCGTTGCCATCGTATCAACAGGGTTGTTTCGAAGTGTGTCGTTCACGGCTGTCGTATCTGCCGCAGCATTCACCGTATCGTCAGGATTCAGTTCGGGCTCGCCCTGCAGGGTGTTCGGGTGACAACTAACTGCCACCACCGAAGAAAGGGCGATGCCAGCGATGGAGACAGCTTTGCCGAGGCTAATCCGTTTGCGCAATTCGCTCTCAATATAGCGGACTTCGGCCTCGCAACGGGGACAGGTGCCGCTGCATTCCCCCTCGAAGGTGCATGCAGGCTGCTCCAACGGGATGTCGTTTTCCTGCGCCACTCGCCGCCGCACATCCTTCAAGTACTCACAAGTATGTTTGCCTCGGTTCATTGCTTAAATTATTTCGATGCTGCAAAAATACTACTGTTAAATCAATAGGAATAAAAAAGATATTAACAAAATTATTAACACAACAACATCCTCAAGTATGCGGACGATTTGTTTCAATAATTCCCGTATAACTTTTCCTCTTCGTCAAATACTTCGTTCCACATACGAGACAACCGTTTGCGGTATTTGGCGAAAAGGGTGGGGCGCTTTTTCTTTAATTTGATATAATCATCGAAAAGTCCTTCTGAAACATAACCGTCTGAAAATTCGCCCATACGCATGTAGGCGAACAAGATGTCAGTGCTGTCGGCGTGCGCGTAGTCGCTGTATAAAGGCCACAGATACTGGTATTGCCCATTTTCTGACGCTTCCGACATTTCGTACCAGATGTCATATTCCTCCTGAGTCGTTGGAATGGTGGCCAACAACACCTTGGCGGCAGGGCGTTTGTTGCCACGACCATATTTTGCGAGATACCGCAGCAGCTGTCCGGAATAGGGGATGATGTAGTCGTTCTCATGCGTAAACCATTGTTCATCAGCTTGAAAGAGTGCCTTCAAAGAATCGTTATCCGCATAATTGTAGGTGTAAATGCGCCAACCTCGATCAAAACATTCTTCGTGAGGAATAAACATACCCGTACCAGTGTCCAAATGTTCGGAGTCGGGAATTCGGAAGTCGCCCCAGTTGCACTTTTCCATCCGGGAGAGATTCCTTGATGACCAAGTCCCTTCATACTGATTGTTGTCGTAACCATCAGCGATGAGCATAAAGGCATCGTAGTAGTAGCGTCCGTTTACCTTGGCGAAGTCAATGCTCATCTTACCTGACAGAATCCCACCGCCAGAAAACTCCTCCTCTTCATATTGATAGTGGCCATACAACTTGCCAAATTCGCCGTATTTTGGCAGATATTCTTCATTGTTCAACCACAGAGAATCTAGCGTAAGTGTTCCGGTGAAGAGTCGGATAGTGTCGTGGTAGCGAGTGCGCCCCATCACTTCATACACGCCATTGCCTTTGTGACAGACGGAATCGTAGTGGATGTAGAAACGCTGGCAGTCGTTGCCACGGAACCCAATCGGCTCGAACCATCGTGGTTCAAAGGCTTTTTCGTTGAAGATATATTCCTTCGATTCGAAATCATAGTCGGGTTCTATCAGGATAGTGTCCGGCATGAACAGCTGGTGCGACAGGTCGGTGCTTCGGATCTCATCCATGGTGATCTTGCCAGTCGTGTTGGCTTTTTGACCACCGCAAGAAATTGCGCACAACAGAATGACAGTCAACAGATTGACAAAAACAACGATTCGGTTTTTCATATTACGACAAATGATTGAATTTGATTTTTCCATAACGCATACAGTGAGCTTTTTATTTTGAAGAAACTCATCTATTAGGATACAAAAAGTTCGAAAGGTTGCAGTGCGTTGAAAAAAATTTTCACAAGTTTTATCCATCTGTTATTTTTTTGTATTTCTGCCGCATATTATTCATGTTATGAAAAAAGGAACCTATAAGACAAAAAAGCAAAATCATTCTGTAGTGCAAGAACCTCTTGCCACTTACGGTATTTCCCACAATCCAGTTGTCATAAACGACTCTGTGATTCCCGATGGGTACATGTCTCTTGAACAATTCGGAGAAATCTTCCACCAAAAACTCGATGCCAACTATGAAAACTTACAAAGTAATCGTTTCAGCATTCTCGATAAGTGTGCCTTTAGGCCCGTGAACTTGCATCCTTCGACCGAAGCTGTTTCACATACGGAATGTAGCGGCCTAAATCCTTGCAGCCGGAATATCCGGTGAACTTCCGGAGATTATCAATAATGACATAAACATTCTGAAAATAGAAGAAAAGAGGGAAATAATACGTCTCTCCATCGGTCAACTCCACGAACAAAAACGATGGGTTCATCAAATCCCGGGTAAAACCCACGTGCTGAATCTGCTCCCAGCCAAAATGCGTTTCCTTTTTAAAGTCTTCTTGACTAAAAACACTTTTGATTCCATCTTTCACATTCAACGCGCCACCAAAGGAAAGACCTTCCGGAGCAATAGTGATGAATCCGCGTTTTCTCCGCTTGCGAAACAGCAATCCAAGCACTAGCAAGGAGATCATCAAGAAAAGAATAACAAAACGCCCTCCAGTTGACCATTCCCAAAATATTAAAATAATGCCTAAAAAAATTTCCCCGAAAACCTCTGCAGCCAGCCAAGAAAATCCAAAAAGACTTTCAAACTTATAGTTGTACGTTTTCTGAGGGGCAGATTCTACGGGAAACTTTCTTGATTCAGCGGACATAATTCTTGGTATTCATTTCATTCACAGGCAATATCATTACAGATATACGCACCCTCCGCAACAATCCTCACGCGCGCCTGTAACACTGCGCAGGCAATTGTTCTCTCCTTCCAGACGAAGTAATCCCAAAAAGGCGAAAATCAAGGCCTCTTTGTAATCGACGATTAAATCATCAGGGACAATGACTTTTAACGTATCTCTTTGATGCTGAATTTGTTGGATTAAGAAAGAGTGGTGAGCACCGCCGCCGGTGACTAACATGGTGCGGGCGGTTTCCGGCACGTTTGCGATAATTTGCATAGCAATGTGCTCCACAACGGTTCGGGACAAATCGGCAAGACTGTAATCTGACAAGAAAGAGGTCAAAACGGGTGAGAAAACCTCATCGTACCACTCTTTTCCCAAAGATTTGGGCGGTTTTTGGGAATAATAGTCCAGATGGTTCAGCTTTTGCAGCAGCTCGGGGATGATATTGCCCTCTTTGGCAAGCTGACCCTCTTTGTCGTAAGGCAGTCCGGCGCGGTTGGCCAAAGCGTTCAAGGCCATGTTGCATGGTGAAATGTCGTAAGCAATGCGCTTATTTCCAGAACGATAGGAGATATTGGAGATGCCGCCCAAGTTGAGACAGGCGTCGTAGTCGCCGAAAAGCAGTTCGTCGCCGATGGGCACTAACGGTGCGCCCTGACCGTCCAATGCTACGTCTTTGGTGCGGAAATCGCAGACCGTAGGGATTTCCGTTCGCGCCGCAATCACCGCTCCGTTGCCGATTTGCGTGGTCAGCCCGATGCCAGGCTGGTGGAAAACGGTGTGCCCGTGCGAGGCGATGAAGTCCGGTTTCGGACCATTCCCCAACCAACGGTTGATGGCCTCTGCAAAGACTTCGGCCACATCATTGTTGAGCTTAACGTATTCTAAAGCAGAAAGATACGGAGCATTGGCCAACCGCGTTTTGAACGCATCGGAATAGGGAACATTGGTCGCTTTCTCAATGCGATAGTTCCACTTTCCATCGTCCCCTTTCTCAAAACAGCACCACGCTAAATCGATGCCGTCCAAGGAGGTGCCCGACATTACCCCGATGCCTTCACTTACCTTTTTCATGCGTTCAGAATCGATGTTAACTTGTTGAGTCGCATACTGTTGGAACCTTTAATCAGGACCATCGCATTCTCCAACGGATGTGTGGCAAAGTACTCATTGGCTTCATCCGCATTTGCGAAAACGTTCTGTTTAGCCACTTTCCCAAACTCTTCGCCTACAAAGTAGGTTTCAATATGCAGATTTTCAGCCAATTGTGCGATTTCAGTGTGCGCTTCCACGCTGAGGTCGCCCAATTCGCGCATATCACCCAAAATGGCCACCTTGTGCGGATGTTCCAGCTGCGAGAGGTTCTTCAGCGCTGCCGTCATACTGGTCAGATTGGCGTTGTAGTAGTCGGAAATAATGACGTTGCTGCCGATGCGATCCACCTGCGAACGATGGTTTGATGGAACATAATCACCTAATGCTTTAGCAATTACCTCATCGGAAATGTGGAAGTAACGACCTACTGCCGCTGCCGCCATGAAGTTCCAGATGTTGTAGCTGCCCGTTAAGTGAGTGTCCACCTCGACATTTCCAACGCGAATCCGCAAATAGGGATTCATCGACACAATCTGTTTCTCCGCGTCTTTGCCGTAATAGACAATATTGTTATAGTTCAAGTCCTGTCGAAGAATGTTGTCACATTCGTTCACGAACAGTGTGCCTTTATTGGCGATAACATGCTGATATAAAGCCTTTTTTGTCTTGATAATGTTCTCTTTGGAACCGAAACCTTCGATGTGTGCCACGCCGATGTTGGTAATCAATCCGAAGGTGGGTTCTGCGATTTTGCAAAGGTCGTCAATCTCCCCGACATGATTTGCACCCATCTCCACAATGGCCATCTCGTCCGTAGGCTTGATGGAAAGCAACGTAAGCGGCACCCCGATATGGTTGTTGAGGTTGCCTTTTGTACAAGCGGTCTTGTAAGTGGTTGACAGCACAGCGTTTATCAACTCTTTCGTAGTAGTTTTACCGTTCGTACCCGTAATACCGATAACGGGCATTTTCAACTGTTGGCGGTGATAGTTGGCCAACTGTTGAAGCGTTTTCAATGCATCATCCACCACCACGGCACGGGGATTGTTCTGCAAATCGAGGTTTTCGGTGATTACATACGCTGCGCCCTGTTCTAATACTTCGGCGGCGAACTTGTTACCATCGAAATTGGCGCCTTTCAGACACACGAAGAGGCAATTCGGTGTCAGATTGCGGCTGTCGGTGCAGACGCACGAGGATTTTTGGTATTTTTCGTATAGGTTTATCATAATGGTTTTGGTTTTACATATCATCTAGGGGTTGCGCTTCGCTTACCCTTGGCTACCGAGCTCTTGCCCTGCTCTCCATCCAGGGGTGGCGGCGTTCGTTCCTCACGCCTTACCCCTGGCTACCAAGCTCTTGCCCCTACGGGGCTGCTTAAGGAAATAGTTTCATGTTATTGGGGTTTATCGCGAATAATCCAACTGCTAACTACTAACTGCTAACTCCTAACTATTCCCAACTCTTTGTACTTGATACTCAGCAGGTCCTGTTCCATCGCAATCTTGTCGATGACCTTTTTGAGTATGATGTCGAGTTCGCTGTTTTCGGTATAATTGGCGGGACCGATGTAGTCGGCGCGCTTTTGCTTGATGAGCTTGATGCAGTTGTCGCGGGCGCTCACCGGACGGGTGGGCGTGGCTACGGACTTCGGGTTATAGACGGCGATGGTGGTGCCGCCGTAGAGGTTGACCATCTTCATGGCGGGCACGTCGGTCTCTCCATCTCCGATGTAGATGAAGTTGGAGAAGGGTACGGCGCGTTCGTCTTCTGGTACCGACTTGTTAATCAGGGTGTTGTCGTAGGAATTGTAGATGCCTTTGTTGATACGGAAGAGGAATTGCGTCTTGTTGGTGTAGTTCACGCCGAGCGCAGGCCAGCAGGCAATGCCGTTCTCATCATACTGAAAACCAGAGGCATAGATGGTTTTGAAGTGTTTGCCAATGCGGGTGCCTTTCACGATTTCGCGCAATCCGGACGAGATGATGAAGTGCTCCAAATGGAGGTTTTGTTCGGCAGCGTATGCGTTGATGCGATCGAAATAGGTTTCCACACCTTCAAAAAACGTGATTTTTTCACCGTATTTTTCGAACGTACTTTCCCGAAGATCAAGGTTTTGATCTTTCGCTTTGATCAGCATGAGATGCATGTAGGCGAGCACTTCGTCCATGTCGTGCCGTTTGGCCATTTCGTTGGCTTCCTGCCAAAACTGGCCTTTGTCCATGTTAAGGTCGGGGATGAAGTTGTACTCTTGCATGTTGCCTGGTGCCAACGTTCCATCGAAGTCGTAGGCGATGGCTACATTTCTGTTTTCGGTAATCATATAATTATCAATAGGTTATAATAGTTTTATTCCATTTTAAAATGATGGCAAATATATTAAAAAATGCAAGGTGATTATCAATTATCCATTATCAATTAAATTTGTATCTTTGCAGTTTTAATGAAAGACTCGAAAATGTTGAAATTAGCAGTCGTCATATTGAACTGGAACGGCAGGAAATTTTTGGAGCAGTATCTGCCGATATTGCTGAAAACGCTGCCTGATTACGCGGAAGCGGTGGTGTGTGACAATGCCTCCACCGATGATTCCGTCGCTTTCATGCAGGAGCATTTCCCGCAGGTGCGACTGTTGCAGAATGAGCAAAACGAAGGTTTTGCGCGTGGCTATAACCTTGCGCTTCAACGAGTTGAGGCTAAATACTACTGCTTGCTGAATTCCGACATTGAGGTGACCGACGGCTGGATTGAACCGGTGATTGAACAGATGGATGCCAATGAAAAGATTGCTGCTGTGCAACCTAAACTGCTTTCGTATTACCATCGTGATGAGTTTGAATATGCCGGTGCGAGCGGCGGCTACATTGACAAATACGGCTACCCGTTCTGTCGCGGGCGCGTTTTCAGTAATGTGGAGAAAGACCATGGCCAATATGACACAGAGGCAGATGTCTTTTGGGCAACCGGCGCTGCCATGTTCGTGCGCAGTGATGTCTACCGCACGATGGAGGGTCTTGATGACGATTTTTTCGCCCACATGGAGGAGATCGACTTCTGCTGGCGCATCAAAAATCTCGGATATAAGGTGAAAGTGAATCCCGCTTCAGTAGTTTATCACATTGGCGGCGGTACTTTGCCCAAAAACAATCCCAAGAAAACATTCCTCAATTTCCGCAACAGTCTCTATTTGCTTATCAAGAATCTGCCCGATGACAGAATCCGTAAAACATTAATACTGAGATTTTTCCTTGACCAGCTTGCCGCGTTTTCTTTCTTGGCACAAGGTCATTTCCGGGATTTTACAGCGGTTTACAAAGCTATTTTCACCGTTGCGCGTACCTATAAACAGTTTTTGGCAAAGCGCAGCACTTTACCCAAGCTTGCTTTCCAGGATTGCTACCCTGAATCGGTAGTGAAGTTATACTATCTGAAGCGAAAGAAGGTCTTCGATGGAAAATCGTTCTCATAATCAATCATTTATATGGAACTTTTCGCCCAATTTTACCATTATTTGTTGCCTGTTATGGCGGTACTCGGCGTGCTGGTCTTCATTTTGTTGCAGTTCGTCACCCCGGCCTACGGCATGACCTTCAACAACCGCTGGGGAGTGTCGGTGCGCAGCAATTTGGGTTGGTTCATCATGGAATGTCCCGTCTTTTTCACGATGTTGGTGCTCTATTTCATTTCGTTAGCCAATAATGTGAAGCCTTTCAACATTGTGACATGTGTGATGTTCATCTTCTTTGAGTTCCATTATTTTCAGCGATCGTTCATTTTTCCGCTGCTGATGAGGGGACAGAGCAAGATGCCGTTGTCGATTATCATTTCAGGGGCGGTGTTCAACACCTTCAATGCCATCATGCAGGGTGGCTGGCTCTTTTTCTTTTCACCTGCCGACGCTTATCCGATCTCCTGGTTCTGGTCGCCGCAATTTATCTTCGGCACCGCGCTCTTCCTATTTGGAATGGTCGTTAACTTGTATTCCGACCGTGTCATTCGCAATTTGCGTATGGATGTGATGGACAACAACTACTACATTCCGCATGGTTGGATGTTCCGCAAAATCAGCTCCGCCAACTATTTCGGTGAGATTTTGGAGTGGGCCGGATTCGCCATCCTCACTTGGTCGGTGCCGGGCGCTGTCTTCTTGCTGTGGAGCTTGGCCAATATCGTGCCGCGTTCCAAAGCAGTCTATGAGAGATACACACAGTTCTTCGGTGAGGAGTTTACATCATTGAAGCGTTATAAGATTTTTCCATTCATATATTAGTGCTATCCCCACGCTGCGCTTCGCTTGTATGGGGTTAATTGCACGCTGTGCGTTTTGTCTCTTCGAGACTGCTCAAGGAAGACTTTAGTATTAAAAATAGACTGTTTATAAGTAATTTTTACCACAATAAAAGACGACTTTGAAAGTTGTATCTTTGTTCGTTTGTAAAATAGGTTATAATCAGTGAACTATATGAAGATAATCAAGACGACCCTGTTACTGTTGATAACAGGATTTTTTACCATTCAATTTGCTTCCGCGCAGCGCACGGAGAACTTTAAATCACCGCAGTATGAGTACCAGACTGCGGTGGATTTGTTCAACAAGGAGAAGTATGGCTCGGCGCAGCAATATTTCAAGTACGTGTATGAAAGTACCGAAGACAAACAGCACGACTTGAAGACCAATTCGCTTTTCTATCAGGGAGTTTGCGCTGCCAAGCTCGACAATCAGGATGCCGGCTATCTGCTGCAGACCTTCATCGACCGCTATCCGGTGCACACCTCCGTGCCCGAGGCTCGTTACTATTTGGGTCGTTTCTATTTCTCCCGCAGGAATTACAAGAAGGCTATTGCGCAGTTTGACGAAATTTACGAATCGGAGATCCAGCCTGAAAATGTGCAGGAGTATCATTTCAAAAAAGGTTACTGCTACTTCATGACAGAGGATTACGACAATGCCAAGATGATGTTCCGCAAGGCGCGCGAGGAGGAAGGTCCCTACAAAGAACGCAGCGCCTATTTCCTCGCATATATGGCCTATCAGGCTGAGCAATACGATGTAGCACTTGAGGATTTCCTGACATTGAACAAGAATCCCGAGTTCAAAGACGAGGTTCCCTACTTCCTGACGCAGATCTATTTCAAGGAGGAGCAGTATGAAAAAGTGTTGGAGGTTGCGCCCGAAATCAATATGCCGAAGGACAAAAACCAGGCGCAAGTGGTGCGTTGCCTCGCTCTTTCCTACTACAATCTGAACCGATATGATGAGGCGGCTGAACAGTTTGCCAAATTGCAGAATACCAATTTGATAACCTTAGACCGCAACGATTGGTTCGCGATGGGCTTCACCGATTATCGCGTGAAGAAATTCAATGAGGCTATCACCGATTTTTCCCGCGCAGCCAACGACAATAAACCTGATGCGATGACCCAGCAGTGTTACTTCCTCATTGCCGACTGCTACATGAAGACCAACCAGCGCACTCTTGCGGCGCAGAGTTTCAAAGAGGCTTCCAAATACGACTTCGATCCTACTATTAAGGAGGAGTCGCTCTTCAATTACGCTAAATTGCAGTGCGAAACCTCCACTAGTCCGTTCAACAACGGCATCGAAGCGTTGCAGGACTACCTCAATCAGTACCCGCATGCACAGCACAGCGAGGAGGCCGCCGACTATCTGTCGAGAATATACCTCTCTACCAAGAACTACCAGGCGGCTATCAGCTCTATCGAGAAGTTGAAAACGAAGAGCCCCGCTATCTTGAAGGCGTATCAACGCTGTACCTACAACCGCGCGTTGGAATTGATTAACAACAAGAACTATAAAGATGCTATCACCTTGTTAGGCAAAACGTTGTCGGCACCTTCCGATAAGAAAACCCATCTTGATGCGCTCTATTGGAAGGCCGAAGCACAGTATCGCAACGAACAATTCAAGGATTCCTACTACTCTTTCCAAACCTACCAAAATGCAGACAGGGCTTCTGCCAATGAATATTACGTAAACTCCTATTATTCACTTGGTTATGCTGCTTTGAAGCTCAAACGTTATAGAGATGCCGCTAATCATTTCAAAACCTACTTGAATAAGACTAAAAATTCAGAAGATCTTGAAATTCAAGCAGATGCTTCTGCACGTCTGGCAGACTGCTATTTTATGCAACTTGATTTGCCTAATGCCATCAGATATTACGATCAATGTGAACGTTTGGGACAATCAAACGCGGACTATGCGGTCTATCAATTGGCGAAATGTTATGGCTACCAAAAGAACAACAATAAGAAAATCCAAACTTTGGAACGATTGTTAAATTCTTATCCTTCATCCAGTTACAAGGATGATGCGGAATTTGACCTGGCGGTTACATATCATACGCAAAACGATTACACCAGTGCTATTTCCGCTTATAAGTCCTTCATTAAGAGCCATCCGAAGAGCCAGTATATCCGTCAAGCGCACACGCGTTTGGCTCAGGCTTACCTGAACAGCGACAATCCGCAGATGGCCATTTCGACTTACAAGTACGTGGTGGAGACCTACCCGGGTTCGCAAGAGGCCAAGGATGCGCTCGCCAACTTGGAGACCATCTACACGGAAAACGGCAATACGAGCGAGTTCTTCGATTATGTGCGTTCCAAGAACATGAACATCTCCGCCGACCGCAAAGACTCCATCGCTTTCAAGGCTGCTGAAACCAAATACAACCGTGGCGATTGCGAATCCTCTATCGCTGCTTGTCAAGATTACTTGCGCCAGTTCCCGAATGGTTCATTTGTGGCCAAGGCTCATTTCTACAAGGGCGAGTGTGAGTATGGCATGAGACGTTATGATGACGCACTGGCTGATTATGAGGCGATTATCAAGAATTTCAAAACGGAATTCAATGTGACCGCGTTGCATAAAGCGGCTTCTATATTATATAATGACAAAAAATATGCGAAGGCGTTGACCTATTTCAACAAGCTGATGGAGAACACCACGGCGGAGGAAGAGGTGATTTACGCCAATAACGGTGCTATGCGTTGCGCTTACTTCCTGAAAGAGTACCGTTCGGCGTTGACAAGTGCGGAAAACATCATCCGTTCCAATCAGCCCGACCAGGATTTGCTTTCCGAGGCGTTGTTGATTGCCGGCAATTCCGCAATGGCACTCAACGAGGTGGCTTCTGCCAAGAACTATTACAGTCAGCTGATGCCGAAAGGCAGCAACGACCTTTGCGCCGAAGCTGCTTACCATTTGGCTGACATTGCACTCAACTACGACAAGAACCTGAACGATTGTGAGTCGCAAATCAAGGCCATCCTCGGCAGCGACTACTCTTCTGAATATTGGTACGCCCGCACGTTCATCCTCTACGGCGACCTCTACAAGGCCAAAGGCAACTACTTCCAAGCACGCCACACCTACCAGAGTATTGTGGACAACTATGACGGCGAGGATTTGGTTAAGTTGGCGAAACAGAAAATCGCGGAAGTCGATGCGCTTGATAATGAGTAATTGTTAATTGATAATGGATAATTGATAATTGGAGAGATGAAAAAGATAACAATATTGGTTTTTATGGTGTTTTGCGCTAGTTTGTTGCAGGCGCAGGTGGTGGACTCGGCACAATTGCTGATTAAGTATGTGCCGAAGTTAACCAATTCCAACAAAATCAACCAGCAGGCAGTGTTGAGAGACACAGTGGTGGGCGAAGAGGTAGAGTTCAACTACGTCATTGCACCGAACAAGCCGGATCTGAATTTTGAACCGGGCGATATGCAAGTAGGCAAGCTCAATCCCGAGGTCAAAGAGCGCTACTACCGTAACTACATCAAGCTCGGATTCGGCTACCCGATCACTCCGCTGGCAGAACTGTCGATGCACAACTGCCAGAACCAAAAGTACTCCTACGGATTGAACTTCCACCACTTCTCATCGTGGGCTCCCCCGATTGGCAAGGAGCAGAAGAAGTACGCTTACGCACCTACCAGCGATACGCGCGTGAACCTCTTCTTCAACCGGATTTTCAAGAATCACACTTTGTATTCCTCTGTCGGTTACAATCATGAGTTGGCTAACCTTTACGGATATTCTACTGATTGGGTTCGTCCTGAATTGTATGCCAATCCTGATTATTATTACAGCAAAGAGTATCGTGACAGCATCAAAAACAATTTCAACCATGTACACGCTGAGGTCGGTTTCCGTTCCAACTATTCGGAAGAGGAGAAACGATTGAAAGAAGATGTACGGGTCAATTATGATTTTCTGCGTACATATTGGCGAAATGTTGAACATGGAGTGGGCTTGCACGGCATGTTGGCGTATGATGCAAAATTTATGAAAATTTCTGGTTATCAGCATTATCAGCTGGATATTGGGTTGGATTACTTCAACAACATTTGGAGCGACAGCATTCCGATGGGAACCGATGGCTCTCTGCTGAAACGTCGTTCCAATAACAGCGTTATGTTCGAGCTTAAGCCGACTGTGCGTTTCAGCATCCGTGAATATCACCTCGTGGTTGGACTGGGAGTTCCGATTCTCAACCAATACAATAAGACTCAGTGTCCTATCTATCCCGTGGCAGAACTGCAGATGGGTCTCATCCGTAATGTGCTGAACCTCTATGTGGGTGTGGATGGCAAGAGCGAGTACACCTCTTTGAAGAATCTGTTGTATGAGAACCCTTACGTGAAACCGGATCTCGACACTTTGCGTTTCACTAAGTGCCAGCTCAGTATTTACGGAGGCGTCAAAGGCAAGATTACCCAGAAACTTAACTACCATATCGCGGCCCGTTACTCCTACCGTCGCGACTTGCCCTTCTACTTGCTTGATACGACCAGTCTGCTGAAGAACCAATTCGATGTGGTATACGCAAAGAAGGGTACCGAGTTGGATGTGACCGCCAACCTGAGTTGGGAGGCCATCAACCACCTCTACCTGACGTTGACAGGACGTTACCACGACTTTTTCTTCCTCGAAGGGTACGATTGGTTTAATTCCGATAATATCACTGGCGGAAAACCACTCTACATTCCGCGTTGGGAGATCGGTTTCGAGGGTAAGTACATACTGAACAACAAGTTCATCTTCACAGCAAATGCGAAGGTGGGTCTCGATCGTTGGGTGGTGGTACCGACATATAAACAAAACGTAGACGCATACGGTAATCCCGTAGGACCTGCGACACTGGTTTATAATGTCGAAAATGATATTAAGAGAAATGAGGGAGATAGCAAAACCGTGAAGCCGGTACTGAACTTCGGTCTCGGTTTTGAGTACCTGATTTCCAAGCAGTTCACAGCATTTGCCAATATCAACAACATCGGTTGTCAGTATGCTACGAACTATTACGGTTTCAACAACTTCGGTATCAACGCAATTGTGGGTATAACCTATTCGTTTGGTAATGAAGCGATTAAACCTATAAAGAGCAAGACTGTCAAGACCGTCACCAAAGCTTACTAATCTTATGAAAAAGATTGTTTTCGCCATCTTGTTGATGTCGGTGGTTTTGTTCTCTTGCGATACTACCTATCACGAGACTATCCCTTATAAGAAGGTTGATTTCACAATCTATCCTAACGAGGCGATGTATTGGCGTCTTAACACTTACGGCGGGTACGAGTATTTCACCGGCGGAGTGGCTGGTATCGTGGTGTTTCGTCTCGACGAGTGGAGCTTTTACGCCTACGACCGCGCCTGTTCTCTCGATTGGGAAAATCCCGAATCGTGGATTTGGATGCATCCGAACGGCATCATGCTGATAGACTCGTTGTGCGGGTCCACGTTCAACATCTTGGACGGTTCGGTGATTACAGGTCCGGCGCGGTGGCCGTTGCGCCAATACTACACCCGCTATGACGGCTACAAGTTGCGAGTGTTTAGTTAATAGCCGGTTTACACCAGGTTTTTCATGCAGAGGTACGACAGTATTTCTGCATTTTTTTTGTGTTTAGGGTAATTTTATTTTAGCCAGAGATAAAAATAAAATATTGTATATATAATATATGATAGTATAATATATTGGTGTTGATTTTTTTTTGAATAAATCCAAATTGAGCGTTATCCGTATTGATAAATTTTATATTTTTGCAAGCTTGTTATAGAGTGGATAATAGTTTAATGTTTAATATAAATTAGTGGCTATGATTAAAAAATTACTCGCAACTTTAGGGGTAATCCTCCTTTTTACAGGTGCGGCATTTTCACAGAGCAGCCGAATTCAAGGTAAAGTAGTGGACCAAACGGGTGCCGGATTGGCTTTCACTAAGGTTTTCTTGAAGGTGGGTGACCGCGTGGTGAACTACGCAAATGCTGACCAGAATGGTGATTACCAGATGTTCAACGTCGAAGCCGGAAAATACGATCTGGTGGCGGATGCACAGATGACTTGTAAAAGGTCACAAAGAAAGACGGATGTCGAAGTGCCTTCAGGCCAGGTCTTGTTTATCGATTTCGAAATCGACTGCACATCAGATGTGGGAGAGGTCGTGATTATTTACGAACCTCCTGTGTTTTCTCAGGATAACACGTCATCAGCCAACCGTTTGTCAGGTGATAACGTCCGTACAACTCCCGGTCGTTCTGTGACGAGCGCTTTGGCTAACTTGGAAGGTGTCTCTTCCGTGGACGGTGCCATGACCAGTGTCCGTGGTAACCGTTCCGACGGTCAGCAGACCATCGTCGATGGTATGCGTGTCCGTGGCGGTACAGGCGTCTCCATGTCCTCCATCGAGGAGGTCCAATTGATTCAAGGTGGTGTGCCTGCCGAATATGGTGACGGTACCTCTTTCACGGTCATTACTACCAAACAGGCTCCTAAGGAATTTAACGGATCTGTCGAGCTTCGTGGTTCGATCGATGGTTACAACAACTTCCTCGCAGCTGTTTCTTTGACCGGTCCCCTGTTGAAAGGAAAGACAAGAAATGATCCGACCCGTATCGGTTTCCTGTTCAGCGGTGAGGTTTCCTACACCCACGACGGTTCTCCTGCACGTGGCGGTACATGGGTAGCCAACGATGAGACTCTTGATGCCATCATCGCCAACCCGCTCCGTTACAGCGCAAGCGAATTCGGTGTCTTCTATCAGGAGGCAGCTTATCTCACCAGCGAATCTTTCCACAAAGAGCGCGTGAGAAAGAATGCCGGTTCTTGGGATTACCTTGGACAGCTCAAACTCGACTTCATCTTGGGTAAAAGCCACAATATGAAGTTGACTCTTAGCGGATCATACGAATATGGTATTGGAAAATCTTGGGGTTCCACCTACGCTTTGTTCGATGGTGCTAACAACCCGATCTCTTCTTCCAGCAATTCTCGTGTGAATGCTCGTTTTACTCACCGCGTGGTGACGAACGATACCGCTACCCTCAAGAACTTGACTTATGAACTCAATGCTTCTTACATCCATGTTGGAAGTGAGTCATACGCAGCTCAACACAAAGATCGTATTTTCGAATATGGTTATGTGGGTCAGTTCACTACTTATAAGCAAAAGAGTTATGAATATCAGTCAGAACTTACCCTGAAAGACTCTATTACGGGTGAAGAATTCACTATTTATGGTGCTAATGAGTTCCAAGGTTGGTATGACTCTTTGGTTACTTTCCAAATTAATCCCAAACACAATGTCAACCCGATTCTTGCTCAATACACTTTGAACTTCTTGGAAGAGTTCCCAGTGGAAAGAATCAATGACTATCTGGGTCTTCCTTACGACCTTGACATTTATCAACGTTTCGGTGCTTTGAGAAACGGTGACTCCCCTGACATGATTTACTCCATGTACTATTCTCCTGGTACTGTGCTGGGTGGTTACAACAAATCCACTATGGATCAGATCGGATTGAAGGCCAGCGTCTCCATGAACATCGAAAAGCACGAGCTGAAGTTCGGTTATGACTTCGAGAAACTGAAATACCGTGGCTACGGTTTGGCTCCTATCACTTTGTGGACCCTTATGCGTAACGAGGCTAACTCCCACATTACTGAGTTGGACAAAGATCACTGGATCCTTACTGATGATGGTGAAAACATTTGGGTTGACTACAACCGTTTGATCAGCCTTGACGACCAATCTGTTTTCGACAGAAACCTGCGTGAGCACCTCGGTCTCGATCCTAATGGCGATGACTGGTTGGATATCGACAACATGTCACCTAACACTTTCGACATCAGCATGTTCTCTGCAGAGGAACTCTTGTTGGGTACCTCTTCCGGTACTAACCCCTTGGTTAGCTACTATGGTTATGACTACACTGGTAAGAAATACAACAAGAAAACCACGATTGAAGACTTCTTCAACAATGTCGAGAATGGTCAAAAGACCTATAACATCGGTGCTTATGAGCCCATTTACATGGCTTTCTACATTCAAGATAAATTCGCCATCAACACCTTGTTGTTCAACGTTGGTTTGCGTGTCGACCGTTTCGACGCTAACCAATCTGTGTTGAAAGACCCGTATTTGTTCCGTGAAGCATACACCGTTGGTGATTTGAAGAAAATCAACAGCAGCCTTAGCGACAAATTCGTGAGCAACGCCGCTGATAACTGGGTGGTTTACTATCAAGGTAATGATACCTATTTGAGCGAGGCTGACATTGCTGGTGACAACCAAATGTATACCTCCATCGTAGGTTACCGTAATGGTGACACTTGGTACAATGCTAATGGTGAAGAGGTTACCAACCCTGAGGATGCACTTTCACTCAGCGTGAACGGACCTATTCTCAAGAACGAGATCGACCAGCTGAACTCCATCACAAAGGTGGAGGCCGGCGCTTTCACTGACTATAAAGCTCAATGGTCTGTGATGCCTCGTATCTCCTTCTCTTTCCCTGTGAACGACAACTCTTTGTTCTACGCTCACTATAACATCATCACTTCACGTCCTACCAACTTGCAGATTTCTCCGGTGGACTATCTGTTCATCTCCAAGCGCAATTCTGCTAACGACATTATCAACAACCCCAACATGAGACCGCAACAGAGTATCGACTACGAAATCGGTTTCCGTCAGAAAGTGGGTGCTAAGTCCGCTATCAGTATCAGTGCTTACTATTCAGAGAAACGTAACCAAATCCAAGCTTACCGCTTCTCTGGTGCATATCCGAACACTTATTATTCTTATCAGAACATCGACTTCGGTACTGTTCAAGGTTTCACCTTCTCTTACAGAATGAACAGAACCAAGAACGTTACCCTGTCTGCTAACTACACCTTGCAGTTCGCAAAAGGTACTGGTTCCAGCAGCCAATCACAGTTGGCTATCATTCAAGCTGGTCAACCTAACTTGAGAACTCTGACTAACCTGAGCTTCGACCAACGTCACAGAATCGGTGTCAACTTCGACTATCGTTTTACGAGCGGTCAAGACTACAAAGACAACAATGGTCCTGTTTCCACGAAAGTTGTTCTTGACGAACAGGGTAATGAGACTGTTAAGGAGATTGAATGGTTGGCCAACACTGGTTTCTCCCTCTTGTTCTCCGCTGCTTCCGGTACTCCTTACACTCGTTCCAGCACTCCTTACTCCACTATCGTGGCTGGTACGAACTCTACGCTTGCTGGTACGATCAACGGTTCTAACATGCCGTGGCAGTATCAAGCTGACTTGCGTATCGACAAGACCTTCATGTTCAACTTCAACAAGAACAAGAAGGATGAGAATGGCAAGACCAAAGCTGCTAAGATCGGTTATCTGACCGTCTATTTGGATATCCAGAACCTCTTCAACTTCAAGAACATTATTTCAGTGTATGACTATACTGGCAACCCTGATGATGATGGTTATCTGTCAGCCGCTGCTTATCAACAGCAGATCAACTCTCAAATCTATGTGCCTTCTTACATTAACTACTATGAGATGAGAGTCCAGAACCCGTATAACTACAGTCGTCCGTTCCGCGCTAGTTTAGGTATTCAATTCGGCTTTTAATCAATAGAAAAAAATAATAAGATATATGAAAAATATTAAACAAATTTTCTGCTTGACACTTCTTATGGTGTTCGTGATGACCGGGTCATTGCGCGCCGAAAAAGTTAAAGGAGTGGTTAGAAGTTCTTCCTCACCGAAGGCGGAATCTGCTACCTGTCTTCCTGCAAGTAGCTCTAATGAGTTGACGGTGAACAATGTACGCGCCTATATCGAAACGGGTGGTACAATGTGGTTCAAGGAGGTTGCCGAATATGAAGTACCGAAAGGCTCTGGCAAAACTTCCATGTTCTGCGCCGCATTGTGGATCGGTGGTCGTGACTCCAACGGTCAGTTGAAGTTGGCTGCTGTTCGTTTCAGACAAGTCGGTGATGACTACTGGACTGGTCCTCTGAAACTTACGGGTGCCAGTACCACACAGTCCATGTGTATTAAATTCGATAAACACTTCAAAATCACGCGTGCTGAGGTTGACCAGCATATCTCTGGTCGAGGCACCTCTGGTTATGTGATGCCCGCAAGCATCGCCAACTGGCCTGCTCATGGTGACGAAGGTTACTCCTACTACCTCGCTCCTTTTAAGGATGTGAACGAAAACGGTGTCTATGATCCTGAAAACGGTGACTATCCTTACTATGATGTCAATAATGACCTCTGTCCTTGGACGGAAGACAATATTGCTTTGGCAGCTCAACACGCTTTGCCTAGAACTCCTGAAGATTTGCTCTATTACGGTCCGGATTGGCATAATTCCAATGGTATGATTTATGCTGACCATGTGTTAAAGGGCGATGAGACTTTGTTCTGGATTTTCAACGATAATGCTGGTGCTCACACCGAGTCTCAAGGTCAGCCTATTGGTCTTGAAATTCGTGGACAGTGCTTCGGTTTTGCTACCAATGATGAGTTGAACAACATGACGTTCTACTCATATGAGATTATCAACCGTTCTACTTATACTTTAACTAACACCTACTTCTCTCAGTGGGTTGACCCCGATTTGGGTTATGCATACGACGACTATGTGGGTTGTGATGTGGCCCGTGGTTTGGGTTACTGCTACAACGGTTCTAACGTTGATGGTTCTGGTCAAAACTGGGCATACGGTGATCAACCGCCTGCGGTAGGTGTTGACTTCTTCCAAGGACCTTATATGGATGCCGATGGTCGTGACAACCCGAAATTCTATGCTGACAGTGCTTCTGAGATTGGATACTGCGACAAATTCCTCAATAGCGCATACGAACTCGACCAAATGGCTATCAACGGTGTGAACTTCGGTGATAGCATTGTGGATAACGAGCGTTTCGGTATGAGAAGATTTGTCTATCACAACAATGATAACAGTGTCACGGGTGACCCGCGTATCGCTTTCGAGTACTACAACATGTTGCAAGGTATTTGGAGAGATAACTCAAAGATGCGTTATGGTGCCAATGCACACACTTCCAACGGTGCTAATGGTCCTGAGTGTGACTTCATGTTCCCCGCTTTGACCGATGTTTGTAACTGGGGTACCAAGGGTATTGATCCTATCGCTTCACAATATGGTGCTGATGGTTGGACCGAAGCCAATGTAGGTAACGCTCCTTACGACCGTCGTTTCATGCAGTCTGCAGGTCCCTTCACCTTGAAACCGGGTTCTGTGAACTACATCACCGTCGGTATTCCTTGGGCACGTGCTGCTCAAGGTGGTGCTCAAGCTTCTGTGGAATTGTTGAAACGTGCTGATGATAAGTGTCAGTCTCTGTTCGAAAACTGTTTCAAGACTCTGGATGGTCCTGACGCTCCCGATGTCACTATCCGTGAGTTGGAGAACGAGCTGATTCTTTATCTCTCTAACAATAATCCTAATGCTAACAACTATCACGAGACTTATACGGAAATTGATCCTCAGATCCCGAGAACTTTGGAAACCACAATTTATGTGAATCAAACCGATTCGATTTTCACATATACTGCTGATGGTCAACCTGACACGATTATCAATGTTTCCACTGTTCCTCAAGTTGTTGTTGATACACTGGATGTCGAGGATCGTTCTTACAAGTTCGAAGGTTATCAGATTTATCAATTGGCAAACGCTTCCGTCAGTGTTACCGACCTTGGTGATGCTAACAAAGCTCTCTTGGTTGCACAATGCGATATTCAAAACGGTGTTGGCCAAATTGTAAACTGGATTTACAACGATGCTATCGGTACCTCTGTTGCTACTGAAATGGTTAACGGCAGTGACCTTGGCATTTTCCACTCTTTAAGAATCACGGAAGATAAATTCGCTACCGGTACCAATAAGAAACTGGTCAATCATAAGGAGTACTACTTCCTCGTGCTTGCATACGGTTACAATGATTACAAACATTTCAGCCTTGACGCTGACAATCTCGATGGTCAACAAGCTGCTTATCTGGCAGGTCGTAGAAACATCAAGGTTACGGTCGGTATCCCGCACAAACCGGTTGAGGCAATCCAAAATGCACAATATGGCGATGTGCCTATGATTACCCGTATCGAAGGTCAAGGTAATGGTGGCAGCTATCTGGATATGACTGACGAATCCCGTGAGTTGGTTTTGGCTAACAATGTTTATAATAACATTCAATACAAAAACAACTATGGTCCTCTGAATATTCAGGTTATTGACCCGTTAAAGGTGAAACCTTGGGATTACACCATCAAATTTATGGAGAACAGCGTCAGCAATGATGTGAATGATAGCACATTGTGGCAACTTGTCATCTCTGATGAAGTTTCTGACAGAGAATTGATAGACAATGGTATCTTCACTATCGTTGATGGTGACACTGTGCCTACGCGTGCAAGTGTTTCTGCTATGCCTATCAGCATGACCAACGAACAACTCTTCTTGGATCTTGGTATTTCCGTTTCCATTAAGAATGTTAAGTATAAAACTTATGTCCAATCTTTGGAATCCTACATTAATGATAATGGCGGCTATACTTATCAAAATTATACCAGATATGGACAGCCCGATGCAGTGGGTTCCAACATCACTTATTCAGGAGACATTCCTTGGCTGGGTGGTCTTACAGATTTGGAAGGTGATTATCCTGCTAACTGGATTCGTTCCGGTCAACAGACAGCAGCTAACAAGTGGGAATGTAACTCTGTTCAGGAAGGTTCTGAGTGCGACTATATGAAGTGGCGTGCAGAGGACTGCTTTAACCTCTTTAATTCTCCTGATGGTAACGGCAACACTGAACCGGTTCGTGGTTTCATGGATCCTAACCAACAGTATGAAGACATGATCAATGGTACTTGGGCTCCTTACGTGCTGTCATCTCCTTACGATGGTGGTCCTAAGGCTTGCTTCCTCGTACAAGATGTTGTAAGTGGTACTGCATCTCCTGCTACCCGTTATTATGACTTTACCGCTCTTGCTGCTATTCCGAACATGGCTAGTTACAACCAAACGATGACTAACCTTTACTCTGTCGATATCGTCCTTACACCTGACAAGAGCCTCTGGACACGTGCAGTTGTCTTGGAAGCTGGTTCTGGTGCAGTAGGTAGCGACATGCTTATCGACCAAGAGTTCAATGGTACTGTTTATCACAACTATCGTCACGAACCCAAGAATTGTCCTTCAGTGGACAAGGATGGTAATCCTGACAATTCCGGTACCACTGGTATGGGTTGGTTCCCGGGTTATGCTATCAACGTTGAAACTGGTGAGCGCTTGAACATCATGTTTGCTGAAAATTCAGAAGATACTTTGAATAATGGTAATGACATGTTGTTCAACCCCACGAATGTTTATGCTTACTTGAAGGATTATCAGGCTGACACCCTCGTGTTACAAGATGGTGAGCCTGTGGCCATCAATTACGCTACTTTCAACGGTCTCCGCGATTATTACGGTTTGGAAATGGGCGAGCCTTTGAACGGCGGTCGTCACTACGTCTATGTGGTGGGTAGCTCCGGTAATACGGCTAACACCTATTATCGTCTCAATAGACAGAGAAACTACAACGACTCTTATCAAACAGTGTCTGCTGGTGGTGTTACCCATGGTAATGTGTTTACCGGCAGCGATGGCGCAAGCTATCCGTATTATGAATGCGGTCCTTACGACCAAGGCAAGTGGCTGAGAGAGAAATTCAGAACTGTTGCTGCAGAAAGCAACTTGAACTCTACTCCTCGTAAGGCAAGAAAGATGGAAATCTTCAACAATGTGATGTGGACCAGCATTCCGATGCCGACTGCAATGTATGAAAAAGATTGGTTGTCTTCTGAGGCTACCATCCAATTGCGTGTTGCTCGTCCGTATATGAGATATTCATCTCGTTGGTACGATGATCCTTCTCAGTCTGCTAATGCAAGCCAGAACAATGGTTATCCGATGTATCAGTTCACGACTAAGAACATTGCTCCTGAAAAGGTTGAGCAAGTGGCCGACATTGATAACATGCTTCAGGATATCAACATCGTTCCCAATCCGTATTATGGATTCTCTAATTATGAGAATGGTGCTTTGGAAACCTACGTACGTATCGTGAACCTCCCGGCTAGTTGTAAAATCTCCATCTATACTGTGAACGGCACGTTAATCAGAACCCTTACACACGGTACAGATGCTACCTCCTTCGTGGAATGGGATTTGAAGAACCATGCCAATATTCCGATCGCCAGCGGTGTCTATATCATCCATGTGGATGCTCCTGGTTATGGTGAGCGTACTTTGAAATTCTTCTGTAATATGCGTCCTACTGACTTGAATGGTTTCTAAAATTATTAATCTAAAAATTCAGAGAATATGAAAAATCTATATAAATCATTAATAATTTGTACAATTATCGCTCTCGTATCTGCAAGTACTTCTACAGTATTTGCAGGTAACAGAGACCGTTCCGGTCAAGCTGGTGCATCTCATCTTTTGATAGATCCATGGGCGCGTACTACAGGTTTGGCCGGTGCCGGCGTTGCTGAAGTGCGTGGTTTGGAGTCAGTTTTCACGAATGTGGCCGGACTTACCTCCGTTCGCAATATGGAGCTGAGCTTCAACAGAACGCAGTATCTCGTTGGCTCCAATGCTAACATTGCACTGAACGCTTTTGGTGTTGCTAAGAAACTTGGTAAGAACAAAGATTTTGGTGTACTTGCCGTTTCTTTCTTCTCTCAGAGCTTCGGTGATATCATGGTTACTACCACTGAACAACCCGAAGGCGGTCTGGGTACTTTCAGCCCCTCATTGACCTATATCGGCTTGCACTATGCGAAGTCTTTCAACAACTTCATCAAGGGTGGTGTGAGTATCAAGATTATCAACGAACGTATTTCCGACTCCAAAGCCACTGGTTTTGCCATTGATGCTGGTGTCCAATACGTGACTGGTAAGTTTGAAAACTTCAAAATCGGTGTCACTTTGAAGAACATTGGTCTGCCGATGAGCTATAAGGGCGACGGTCTTTCTATCCGTGCTCAAATCCCCAGCCAGCAGTTCGAGCAAACTCTCGAAATGCGTTCCGCTGAGTTTGAGATGCCGTCCTTGCTCTCTATCGGTGTTTCTTACGACCTTCTCTTCTTCGGTGGTGAGTATGCTGAAATGAGCCGCGATGAGCTTTCTGGCGAAGGTCTTACCCGCGATGATGCTGAGCACAGAATCACTTTCGCAGGTGCTTTCACCGCTAACTCCTACACCCGTGACGTTTTCTCACTTGGTTTGGAGTACGGTTTCAGAAACATCTTCATGGTTCGTGCCGGTTATGCTCTTGAGAACATCTCTAAGGGTGCTCAATCCGACATCAATGAAACTGCCGCTATTCTTTTCAATAGCGAAACTTTCTTCTCTGGTCCTTCCGTTGGTGCTTCAGTCGTGATTCCACTCACCGCTGAGCGTAAAAAACACACTATCGGTCCCAGAATTTATCTCGACTATGGTTATAGATTCACCAACAAGTGGAGAGGTAATCATTACATGGGCGTGAAGGTCACTTTGTAGTAGTATAATTATTTATTGTATAACTGAAATAGAAGAGACTGCATAAGTCTCTTCTATTTTATGTAAAATTAGTACCAAATTATGGAAGATGTTAAGTATTATTCCCAAGAGGGATTGGATGCTCTTAAGCGTGAATTAAACCAATTGGAAGCTGTTGAACGTCCTAAGATTTCCCAAGCTATTGCCGAGGCACGTGACAAGGGCGACCTCTCGGAGAATGCCGAATATGACGCCGCCAAGGAAGCGCAAGGGCTCCTCGAACTGAAAATCGCCAAACTTAAAAACCTGATTGCTAAGGCTCGCGTTCTGGATGAGTCAAAAATCGATGTCTCCAAAGTGTTGATCTATTCCATCGTTAAGATTAAGAATATGAAAAACAATGCAGAGATGACTTATACCATTGTTCCTGAGTCAGAATCCGATTTGAAGAGCGGTAAGATATCTGTTTCCAGCCCTATCGCCAAAGCGCTTATCGGCAATTCCAAAGGCGATGTGGTCACGGTTCAAGCGCCCGCAGGCACGATGGATTTCCAAATTTTAGACGTTTCCCGTTAAAATCTATACATTATGGAAGAGACCATTTTCACTAAAATCGTAAAAGGGGAGATTCCCTGCTATAAAATCGCCGAGGACGACCGTTTCTTCGCTTTTTTGGACATATCTCCGTTGGCAAAAGGCCATACCCTAGTAATTACAAAATTGCAGAATGATTACATTTTTGATTTGGATGATAAAATGCTGGGCGATATGATGGTGTTTGCCAAGAAAGTGGCAACAGCCATGAAGAAGGTGCTGCCTTGTCAGCGCATAGGCGTGGCGGTGATTGGCATCGATGTGCCACATAACCACATTCACCTTGTTCCCATCAATGGAGTGGGAGATTTGGATTTCAAGGCGCCGCGCGTGAAACTCACCCCAGAGGAGTTTGCCGATGTCGCCGCTAAAATCTCAGCTGCAATGTAATAACCCTTTAATATTCAGGTGGCGCAGCAGTGTGCCACCTTTTTTTTCTTAATTATGTCATCATGAAAATCATAGGTATAACAGGCACTTTAGGCGCAGGAAAAGGCACGATCGTGGATTATCTGAGAGAGCATTACGGATACAAGCATTACTCTGTTCGCGGTTATCTTATCGAAGAGGCCAATCGAAGAGGCATGGAGCTCAATCGTGATACGTTCGTCGTTGTGGCTAACGATCTACGTGCCAAGCATTCGCCCTCTTATATTACCGATCAGCTCTATCTGCAGGCTGCGGAAAACGGAGAAAATGCCATTATAGAGAGCGTTCGCACACCAGGAGAGGTGGAATCATTGCGCCAGCACGACCATTTCCTGCTCTTTGGCGTGGATGCCGATCCGAAAGTCCGTTACGAGCGGATTGTGGGGCGCGGTTCCGAAACCGACCATATCTCTTACGAGACCTTTATCGAAAACGAGGAGCGTGAAATGTCCTCCACAGATCCGAATCATCAGAACATCGGACGATGCATGCAGATGGCCGACTACGTCTTCATGAACAACGGTGATTTTGAAGATCTGTATCGTCAGGTGGAGGAAGTTATCCAACATCTGGAAGCTTAAGCTAAACGTTAAGGATGAAAAATGGGCAGCTGGATTTTTGATGAGTAATTGCCAAATAATTTTTAGGTGGGACTATAATGATAATGTGTAAAAAATAGGTGGGACTTACCAGCTGCCCATTCGTCAATACTTTCGACGTGCAAATATACAAAAATTATCATTCAAAAATTATGTTAACAATAATTTTTTAGTAATCAAAAATTAACAATTAAATCTTAAAAACCGACCATTTAACTAATTAAGACAATATGACGCAAGAAGAAAGGATCTTATCGGAGCTTAACGAGCAACAACAGGTGGCTGTTTCCCAGACGGATGGCCCTGTTATGGTGTTGGCTGGTGCCGGTTCAGGCAAGACTCGGGTGCTCACCTACCGAATTGCCTATATGTTGGCCGTGAAAAACATCAGTCCATATCGCATTTTGGCGCTTACTTTTACCAATAAAGCTGCTGCAGAGATGCGTGAACGTATCATTCAGCTGGTTGGAGGGGAATTGGCCAAAGCGGTCACCATGGGTACTTTTCACTCCGTTTTCTACAGAATTCTTCGTGCAGAGGCCGAAAGAATAGGTTTTAACAACAATATTACGATATATGATACCGACGATGCCAAATCGTTGATCAAGAGCATTGTGAAAGAGATGGGACTCGATCCGAAGCAATATACGCCCGGTTTTATCCTGAGCCGCATCTCCATGGCGAAATCTAGTCTGCTTTCGGCGCAGGAATATGCCGACAACCCCGACATTCAGGCGGCAGATCGTATGTCTAATAAGCCGATGATCTCGCAGATTTTCGTCAAATACAACGATCGTCTGCACAAGGCCAACGCCATGGATTTCGACGATCTGCTCTACTTTATGAACGTGCTTTTGCGCGATTCGCCTGAGGCACTTTTCAAATACCAGAACCGTTTTAACTATATCCTGATTGACGAGTATCAGGACACGAACTACGCGCAGTATCTGATTATCAAACGTTTGGCGGCTTTGAATCAGAATATTTGCGTGGTCGGCGATGATGCGCAGAGTATTTACGGATTCCGTGGTGCCGACATCCAAAACATCCTCAATTTCAAGAGAGATTATCCCGCTACCCGCATTTTCAAGCTGGAACAGAACTATCGTTCCACGCAGAATATCGTCAATGCGGCCAATGCGGTCATCAGTCACAACAAAGACCGGATGCCCAAGGAGGTGTGGACAGATAACGCTGAAGGGCAGAAGATTGAGGTGATTCGTGCTTCTTCCGATTTAGAAGAGGCCAACGAAATTGCCAACAAGATTTTCGAGACGCAGATGCGGGAGCATGTCGAGAACCGTCAGTTTGCCATTTTGTATCGTACCAACACGCAGTCGCGTGCGTTGGAGGAGGCGATGGTGAAGCGACACATCCCGTACAAGATTTTCGGTAGTATTTCCTTCTATAACCGTAAGGAAATCAAGACTTTGCTGGCTTATTTCCGTTTGGTAATCAACCATTACGATGAGGAGTCGCTGCGGCGGGTCATCAACTTCCCGATGCGTGGTATTGGCGACACTTCGGTGGCAAGGATTGCAGCAGCGGCGCAGGAAGCGCACGTACAGATGTGGGATGTGTTGGAACACCCCGAGAATTACAACACGGGCTTAAATGGACCTACAATGGCTAAGATGCGCGATTTTGCAGCGCTCATCAGCGGTTTCTCCGCTCAGTTGACGACGAAGAATGCTTACGAACTGGGTATGCAGATCTTCTCTAAGACTGGATTTGCCCAGGCCTTGAACGAGAACATAGAAGAGAAGGAGCGTGTGGACCACGTGACGGAGCTCTTTAACGCTATTCAAAGCTTTATTGACCGCGAGCCCGAGAATATCCTCAACGAGGAGACTGGAGAGATGTTGGAGACCTATTTCCCTTCGTTGGACCAGTATATGCAGTCGGTTTCGTTGCTGGATGAGAGAGATTTGAACAAGAGTGAAGATGCTGAGGAGCAAAATGTGGTGAAGCTGATGACTATCCACTCTGCTAAAGGTTTGGAGTTTGATTATGTGTTTGTTTCCGGTATGGAGGAGAACCTTTTCCCCTCTTCGCTGAGTCTGGATTCGCGGCACGAGATGGAGGAGGAGCGCCGGTTGTTCTACGTTGCGCTCACGCGTGCGCGCAAGCAGGTTTTCCTCACGATGGCGATGAGGCGTTTCCAGTATGGGCAATTACGTCCTTGCGAGGCCAGCCGTTTCATGGAGGAGATTCCCGCCCGCTTTTTGAATGTCACTCACAAAGCCTCTGAGGGCAGCGGTCTTTTCGGGCGTTCTTCGGAACCTTCCACGGGAGCGTTTCGTTTTAATTCCGAAACGCGCTCATCCTCATGTAGTTGCAGACGAGAAACTCCTAAGTCGGCAGCACCTGCGCCCCGACCTGTGGTGAAGACCCAGACGGAGGTGCGTCTAGACCAAATCGGAGATCTGGCCGCGCCCGAGTCGATACAACCCGGCGTGCGCGTCTATCACAGCAAGTTCGGCTTCGGTCGTGTGCAGGATGTCTCCGGCTCCGGTCCCGATGCCCGCGCGGTGGTGCAATTCGACACTGTCGGCACCAAAACATTAGTCCTTAAATTCGCTAAATTATTGATACCCAAATAATAGAATATGCAATTCAGAACCATCATACCCGCCCCGGAATACCCATTTAAGATTCAGGAAAACGATGCAGTGATGCTGGTCGGATCCTGTTTTTCCGACAATATGGGACACTATTTCGACACGCACCGTTTTGAGGCGTGCTCCAACCCGTTTGGGGTGCTCTTCAACCCGATCTCTATCGACAGGGCCTTGCGTTTCATGCTTCAGCCCGATACGTTCGATAAAAACCGCTATTTCTACAAGTATCGTGACCTTTGGGTGAGTTTTGCCCATCATGGACGCTTTTCGAAGGAGATTTTCGAGGATTTCGAATCTAATATTGACGCAAATCTGGAACAGAGTGCGGAATTTTTGCGCAAAACCCGCTATCTGTTCATTACGTTCGGCACGGCGTTTTGCTATAAGTTCATCCCGCGCGATTTGATTGTTTCCAATTGCCACAAAATCCCGAATCATCAGTTCGATCGTTTGCGTTTGGACGTGAAAAAGATTGTGACACAGTGGAATAGCACGTTGGCTTTGCTGAAAGAAAACTGTTCCGACATGAAGGTGATCTTCACGGTGAGTCCGGTGCGGCATCTGGGAGACGGTGCGCACGAAAATGCTTTGAGCAAGGCGACGCTGTTGTTGGCTATTGAAAAATTGGTTGACAACGACTATTCGTTTTATTTCCCAGCATACGAATATCTGATGGATGATTTGCGGGATTACCGATTCTATGCAAAGGATTTGTGTCATATTAACGATATGGCTATCAGCTATTTGGAGGAGAGATTGGCAGAATCATTTTTCTCGCCTGAAACCATCGAACGAATGGTGGAGATTGAAAAGGAGAACCGTTTTCTGAACCATCGGAAGTTCAGATAAGCGGTTCGTCTCCAATTTTTCGTATTTTTGCACTCTTGTAATCAATTGGGTTATGAAACTTTTCATGCGAAATATCCTCTTCGGGCTCTGCCTTCTGGCAGTTTCGGTGCTGTTTTTTGCTTGCCGGCATGAGGAGAAGTACTCGAAGATTCCGTACATTGAGTTTGTCTCTCTGGAAAAGGTGGACAACGGTACCGGCCATGACAGTCAGGCTACCCTTACGCTCTATTTCCATGATGGGGATGGGGATATCGGGTTGGATGAAACGGACAAAAACCCTGTTTTTTCTGTAGATTCTCCCTATTACTACAATCTTTTTATTAATTTTTACGAAAAACAGAACGGAGAATGGGTGTCGCAGGAGTTTCCGACCCCGCTTCACGCCCGCGTGCCGCATCTCAGCAACGACGTGCCGGAATCCATTGAGGGAAAGCTCTCCATTCTCACCTACATCAACAATCCCACTTCGTCATACGATACGGTGCAGCTCTCTTGCTATTTGGTTGACCGTGCGCTGCATCACAGCGATACCATATTCACCCCGGAAATAATTGTGCAAAAATGAAGATAACAGACAAAGTTAAAGAACTGATAGCGTTAACGTTACGCGAAGATATCGGAAACGGTGACCACTCCTCGCTCTCCTGCATTCCTGCAGAGGCACAGGGCGATATGAAGCTGCTCATCAAGCAAGACGGTGTGCTTGCCGGTGTGGATGTGGCGCGGGAGGTGCTGCGTCAGGTGGACGACAGCATCCAGATGGAGCTGCTGCTTCCTGATGGTACGCAGGTGCGCAAGGGCGATATTGCGTTTACCTTGCATGGTTCGTCGCGCAACATGCTGACAGCGGAACGTACGCTGCTCAACTTTATGCAGCGTATGAGCGGCATCGCTACTACAACGCGCGAATACGTTGATTTGGTGAAAGATACAAATGTTACGTTACTTGATACCCGCAAAACGACACCCAACATGCGTATCTTTGAGAAGTACGCCGTGACGGTGGGTGGAGCGCAGAACCATCGCTTTGGTCTTTATGACATGATGATGTTGAAAGACAACCATATTGATTTTGCAGGTGGTATAGAGAAGGCTATTGATGCGGCAAATCAGTATCTGAAAGACAATAATCTGCAGTTGAATATCGAGATTGAGACGCGCAGTTTGGACGATGTGGCGCGGGTGCTGAAACACGGTGGTGTGCAGCGCATCATGTTCGATAATTTCACCCCGGATCAGATTCGCGAAGGCGTGAAGATGGTGAATCACCAAGTGGAGACGGAAGCTTCCGGCGGCATCGTGCGTGAAACGTTGCACGATTATGCAGTCACCGGGGTTGATTTCATCTCCGTGGGTGCGTTTACCCATCATATCAACAGCTTGGATATGAGTCTTAAATCGTTGATTTAAAGTACAATAAACCGCATACATCAACTCAACGAATCAATGATAAAACGCTGGATTCGATATATAAAATTGAAGATCCGCCAGTGGAGTAACGATATGGAGCGAATCCCGGGTCTTGGCAAATGGGTGAAGAAATCCAAAGAGATTACTTTGCCGGGTTTGCAGAAGGTTCCGTTGTACGATGTGTTGCGTTTTTTCGGACAATCGTTGAGCAAAGGGGTCGTTTTCCAGCGTGCTGCCGCCATCACCTATCGTATTTTCGTGGCAGTGATCCCTATGATTATTGCACTTTTCTCCGCTATTGCTTTTTTGGGTGAAAATTTCCGAAACACCCTGATCTCAATGTTAGAATCCATCGTTCCTCCATACGTGTGGCCTGCAGTTTCAGGCATCATTACAGACGTGGTGATGCGTCAGAACGGTACGTTGTCGTCGTTCATGTTCATTATCGGTATCTATTTTACTATTGTCTGCATCAACGGCATATTGGCAGCGATGACCTCTTCGTATTTCACCGAGGTGAAACGAACATTCATAGACCAGATTATGTTAAGTGCCGGATTGATGATGTTGACCTTTATCATCATTGTCTTTGTGGCGGCCTTTTTCATTCTGGCGTCGTTGGCGGTGGATCATATACATGAGAGCTATGGCAACAATCCGGAGGTTTATGCTTTTATAGTACATTTCCTGAAATGGGTGCTGGTGTATGCTGCTATCTATTTCTTAATCAGTATTTTCTACTATCTTGCTCCGGTCAAGCGCGGCGATTATAAGTTCTTTTCAGCCGGTTCCTCTACTTGTACCATTCTGTTGGTGGTATTGTTGTGGATTATAAACTTGTATTTTTCTAATTTCAGCAATTATAACCTCATTTATGGTTCGTTAGGTGCTCTTTTCGCCATTTTGTTGTGGATAAATTGGAGTTCGTCCATTTTCCTGATTTGCTATGATCTCAATGTGAGTATAGCAAAAGCGAAAAGTGAAAACAAAAAATTGGCGGATCAAATTGAGCAAGAAAGTGAACATTTGAAAAAGTAAAACCTTATATATCAACATATTATGGAATACTTAGATTCGATTATTGATATACTTTTCGTGATTGGGGCCATTGCCTTGGGTTTTTTGCCAGGGATTAAGAAAATGTTGGGAGAAGTGAAAGAGCCTAAGAAGGTTGTTCGACCTGTGCATCAGGAGTATGAAAACGAACCAGAAGAAGAGGTAGTGCAACCCAAGAGAAATAAGAAGAAAGCTGCAAACAGTGCTCCTACACAGCCGACGGAGAATGAGGAGTATTTCTCATACGAGACCATGAGCGACCGGGATTTTGAGAATCTGTTCGCGCAAAGCGAAGAGGAGGCTTTGGAGCGTATGGCGGCGGAGACCCCGCATAAGGAACTGCATCTCACCTTGGATGAAGAGGAGGTTTATAAAGGGGTTGTCTGGTCGGAGATTTTGCATCGAAAGTACGAATAAAAAAAGAAACCCATTCGGGTTTCTTTTTTTATTATTGTCTGAAGGTAACTGGCACTTGGTAATAGCACCGTACCGGTTTGCCATTGTTCTTGCCGGGTTTCCATTTCGGCATGGCCATGACCCCGCGAACGGCTTCCTTGTCGCAATCGGGGAAGAGCGGCGCTTTGACTCTGGCATTACTGACGCGACCGTCTTTCTCCACAACGAATTCGATGAGCACTGTGCCGGTGATGCCGCTGGTACGGGCGACCTCAGGATATTGGATTTCGCGGGTCAGGAAAGCCAGGAGAGCTTCGTCACCTCCCGGGAATTCAGGCATCTCTTCTGTCCACTGTTCCGGAGGAGTTTCGCTTTCAGATTCGGGGACAAACTCGACTTTCGTGTCTTCGAAATCCGGGATGATTTCATCAGGAGAAACGTCCACATCAAATAAGGTGATGTCCATATCCACATGTACGTTATCGTCCACAATTTTGATAATCACCTCTTGTTGAGGTTGTTGGGGTGTCGTCGGAGGTGTGGTTTGGTCGGTGGCGAGCACATCGTCGTCCATAACGGTGATGTAATCGTCATCTACCAGCTCAAACGGTGCCGCATGGTCTTCGCTGGCGAAAAGCTCGAAACCGGCATAGATGAGACCTAACACCACGACAAATCCGACTAATGCAAACAATCCGCGTTTGTTTTCAAGATTGCCTTTGTCTGTTTTCTTTGTAACCATTTTTGTGTGTTTTTACGTGAAACATTCTTGTTCAGCAATGTCACTTGCTTTAATAGAACAACGCAACAAGAAAACATTTTATTGCATAAAAAAAGAGACGCGCTGCAGCACGTCTCTTTTTTTATGTTTCAAAGAATATCAGACGTAATTATTGTCTGAAAGTGACAGGCACCTGGAAGAAGCAACGGACGGGTTTACCCATGTTCTTACCGGGTTTCCATTTCGGCATGGCCATGACACCGCGGACAGCTTCCTTATCGCACTCAGGGAACAAGGGAACTTTGACCTTAGCGTTACTGACGCGGCCGTCTTTCTCCACGACGAACTCAATCAGCACGGTACCGGTGATACCATTGTTACGAGCCACTTCAGGATACTGAATTTCTCGGGTCAGGAAAGCAAGAAGAGCTTCGTCACCGCCAGGGAATTCAGGCATTTCCTCGGTGAACATCATCGGAGGATCTTCTTCGGAGCCTTCATCAACCACTTCCACTTCAGCGTCAGTGACGTCAACAATGGCCTCGTCCTCATTGAACTCCACGTCAAAACTGATATCAGTGTTGACCTGGATGTTGTTCTCCACAATGTTGAGCACAACCTCTTGTTGCTGTTGAGGAGCTTCTGGTGGAGGGGGAGGGGTTTGGTCGGTGGCGATGACATCATCATCGACAACGGTGATGAACTCGTCATCGTTCAATTCAAATGCGGGAGCCTTATCTTCGTTGGCGAAAAGTTCAAAACCAGCGTAAATGAGGGCTAAAACCACGGCAAATCCGACAAGAAGGAACAAGCCACGCTTGTTTTCCAAGTTTCCTTTGTCTGTTTTCTTTGCAATCATATTGATTTATTTTTTAACGTTAAAATACACTTTTAATGAGTCAGCAAAAATACTCTTTTTTTCAATACAAAACGTTGCCAGATGAAAAAATATTATTCGAATGATTTTTTATTTTTGCAGCTAAATGTAAATAGAGAACAATGCATAAGACAATGAGAAAGACAACCATATCCATTATGCTGCTTTTGTTGATCGTGGTAACTGCCTGTCACAGAAGAGAAACACCCTCGATTTCAACAGGAGATTGCTTTATCACGTCCATCAACAATGAGCAAATAGTCGTCCGGATTGACGGAATTTGTAACAACAATTTATTGGGAAGTGTTTTTCATACGGATTCTTTGTTTGCTGAGCCACAGTCGTTTACGTTCTCCATTGCGAACAACGGGAAAAGTGGCACTTTGGATGCCAAAGGAATTGCTAATCCTGTCAATGTTAAATGGAAAGCTCAAGGCAACCAACTGATTTGCCGTTGCAAATCAACGGAATTGCCTCGCAAAATCGTGTTGGAGAGATGTGTTGCTGTTGATACTTCATTGTTTCACAGACAATTATGCGATTCTCTTTACGATGTGAAAGTAACCACAGATGTGGAGTACACCCGCGCTGACGGCTATTGGACCAGCTACCCCGACGAGGATAAGAGTTTCGCGGACATCTACACGCAACGGCTTGCAGAGATGGCAGAGATGAGGGAACAGTCTCTGCTGATGGACATTTACGAACCTGTGGGGGATTCCGCACTCTTACGTCCGCTGGTGTTGATGATTCACGGTGGGGCTTTCTACAATGGTGACAAGCAGGACGAGGCTTACGTGAAGTGGTGCCGCCATTTCGCCTCGTTAGGTTACGTGGCTGTATCGCTGAACTATCGCATGGGTTTCCTTCCTTACAAAGACGCCATTGACTGTGCTGGTTATCGTGCCACGCAAGATGCCAACGCCGCGTTGAGGTTTCTTGTGCATCATGCTGATACTTACCGAATTAATCCCGATCTGATTTTTACGTGGGGAACGAGTGCAGGCGCTATTACCGCGCTGAATGTGGCTTTCATGAGAGACAAAAACCGTCCGAAATCTGTTGTCAATGAAGGGAAAATCGCTAAACTGGTCCCGGAATTTGCGGACAAATTTCATGTAAAGGCGGTGGCGAATATGTGGGGAGCCGTGCACGACACAGCCATTCTTGCCAGTAGTCATACTGCTGTCATCTCCTTCCATGGTGATGCTGACGGTATCGTGCCATACGGTTATGGGTTGCCGTTCAAAAACATGATGAGTACTTTCTTATCCTACCAATTGGAAGACCAACTTTCGCGTCTTTTGTCACCATCAAGCAACGAATGGGGGAGTCTTTTGGAAGTGGGCTTTTCCATGATTAGCAATGAGACCGGACACTGGAGGGAAAGAGTCATGCAACCAATTTGGGATAAAATCGTGTCGCCTATGTACGGCTCCGCGTGCATACACGAATATTTGACGCATCACGGTATTCGCAACCAGCTGTTCACTGTGCCCGGTGCGGGACACAGTCTGCATGTGGACGACCACCGCCGGCTGGTGCCCTACTTTTACACGATTCAGGACTCCGTGGCGCAGTTTTTCTATGAGGAGATTGTTCCCAATTCCGTTAATCTTCGGCAGGAATGTACTGGCAGTCAATGGTTTCGCATCAACGGAACGGACGTTGCCGAAGTGCATTGGCAGGCGGAGGGCGGTGCGGTTTTGGAGGTTCAAAATGACCGTGCTAGGGTGGTATTCTTCCGCGATGCACCTTGTTGCATTCTCCGCGTGTCGGGAAAATACAAGAACGGGGTGGAATTTTCGGAAACGGTAACCGTTTGTTAGCTATTAGCTTTTGGCTTGAAACCTGAAACCTGAAACTACTCCAGCGAGTACGGCTTCTCCGTAAACCATTTCTTATTCGGTTTGCTTCCCATCGTGAAGACCAGCTCGCCGCCGGCCATGATCTGCTCGTAAGTGATGTAGCCGCAGTGGAGCGGTTTACCGTTAAGTGTGATGGATTGGATGTAACAGTTTTGGTCGCTGACGTTAGGGGCTTTGATGGTCAAGGTGTTGCCGTTTTGCAAATGGAGGACGTTTTCGGGCAGGTAGGGTGCGCCAAAGACGTATTGGCCGCTGGCAGGACAGACGGGGTAGAAGCCCATCGCGCTGAAAATGTACCACGCTGACATCTGTCCGCAGTCGTCGTTGCCGCATAAGCCGTCGAGGTGGTTGCGGTACATCTTGTTCATCACCTCGCGCACGCGCTGCTGCGTCTTCCACGGCTGGGAGGTCCACATGTATAGGTACGGGATGTGGTGACTGGGCTCGTTGCCGTGTACATAGCCGCCCAACATGCCCTCGCGGGTGACATCCTCGGTTTCAGCGAAGAACTTGTCTGGCACGTACATCGTGAAAAGCTCGTCCAAGCGATTCACGAAGACCTTGTCGCCGCCCATGATCTTGATTAAGCCGTTGACATCGTGCGGCACGTAGAATGAGTAGTTCCAACTGTTGCCCTCAATAAAACCCTCGTTAGAGGTGGAGAGCAGGTCGGCAGGTGTTTTCCAACTGCCGTCCTCATACCGCGCCTGCGCAAAGCCCGTCTCCGGATTGAAAACGTTCTTGAAGTTCAGGGCGCGCTGGCGATAACTTTCCTTCATCTCTTCATACATAGAACAGATTTTGCCAGTGTCAATTAGATGGTATATCACCCAGTCCTCGTAGGCATTTTCCAATGTAATGGATGTACCTACAGCGGATTGATTATAAGGTACATAACCCAACTTCTTGTAGGTGTCCGTATGGTCATAATACTTCAGATTTGCACTGTTAATCAGATACTCCATCGTGTTGATGAGGGCAGTATTCATCTTCACATTTTCCCCGTAAAAATTCGGATGATGGCAAAGATAGTTATCCGCCACCACCGACACGCCATGATATCCAATCATACACCAGTTCTCGTTGCCGGCATGACTCCAGATGGGCAAAATGTGATGGACGCTCTGTTCGGCATGATCAATCATAGAAGAGACCATGTCGCAGGCGGCCTTTGGTTCGATAATGTTCAGCAGCGGATGCTCGGCGCGGTAGGTGTCCCACAAGGAGAAAATCGTGTAATTGGTGTATCCTTCCAGGTTCTGGTGAATGTTGTGATCAACCCCGCGATATTGCCCGTCAACATCCTGATAGATAGAGGGATTGATCATCGTATGGTAGAGCGAAGTGTAGAACATGGCGAGCTGGTCGGGCGTACCCGTTGCCTGGTATATGCCGAGTTTGTCATTCCAAGCTTTTTTTGTATCGTGGTAGAATTGTTCAAAAGTTTTTATGGCTATTATGGATGTTTTTAAGTTGGTGTTGGGATTTAATAACACCTCCACTGGTGTTTCAGATTCAGCATCCAAATTGAGTATTGCTCCTTCTGTACTAACGGAAGAAAGCGCGACTTGCACTTCCAATACAGGGTTATTCTCGTCTTCGAACTCTATCCATGCCACCACCTTGCGTCCAGCCATTTCGGGAAAATTGTGGTTGAGGTCGAAGCGGCGCCAGAAGCCGTTATAGTCCTGTTTCCCGAAATCCTGATAACCATAATTCTTCACTTTTTTGCTAAACCGTATGGCGAAATAGACGTAATTCTCTCGTGCCCAGCCGTTGGTGATGTGGTAACCTGTCAGCAGCCAGGGACCTTCCATACGCAAGGAGGACCAAAGCACCTTGCCGTCGTAGTTGTAGATGGCGTGGTTGAGATCGACGATGAGCTTCTGGGTTTCGCCCTCGGGGTAGGTGTATTTGTGGATGCCGCAGTGCGGGGTGGCGGTGAGCTGCACGAGGATGTCGTCATCGCTGAGGCGCACCTCGTAGTAGCCGGGCGAGCACTTCTCGGTTTCGTGGCTGAAGCGTGAGCGGTAGCCGGCATCGGGGTTGTCGGCGGTGCCGGGGTTAAGTTGCACCTCGCCGGTGAAAGGCATCAGAAGGATGTCGCCCATATCGGAGTGGCCGGTGCCGCTGAAGTGGGTGTGGCTGAATCCCACGATGGTCTTGTCGCGGTACTGGTAGCCGGCGCAGTAGTCATAGACCCCGGGCTGGTACTTTCCGTTGATGTTATGGGGAATCGTGTCCGTGTCGGGACTCACCTGCACGCCGCCGAACGGGTAGCATGCGCCCGGGAAGGTATGTCCCATGCCGTTCGTCCCGATGATGGGATTCACGTATTGGGTGTAATCGTTTTGCGCTGAAACTGTGACCATTGTTGCCATGATGATGGGTAAGATGATTTTTCGCATTTATTTGGATTTTGAGGTCGCAAAAGTACATTTTTTAAGGCAACAGGCAATAGGCAATAGTGGGCAGGTGCGGATATGGTGATTGTGTAGGGACGTATCGCATACGTCCGTGATTTTTTCCCTTTTTAAAGAAATATTTGCATTTCAGTTTTTCCGTTACGGAAATTATGTAATGATTTTGAATGAAGAAATAGCGCTAAATTTCTATAAATGAATCAATTGTGGGATTTTACGATTCTTTTATGATTGAAATAAAGCGGCCGAAAAGCTGATTTTATGTTCAATTTTTGCTGTTAAATTTAATCGTTTTATGGACCAGCAAAGAATATGAACACTAAAAATGACTATTTTTGCCACCGAGACTGAATCATAAACGATTATGAGAAAAAAACTAACTTTTTTCATTTTATTTCTCGCTACCATCTTGACTGTCTTTGCCCAAAGCGAATCGCAGGCCAAGTTGCTGAGAAAAGCATACAAGTCGCATTCCACCAAGATGTTATATGAGTTTTTCGACAACTGGTCGGAGGAGGTGAAATCCAATGAGGGCGAAGCGCAAAACCCATACGTGGCGGAGGCGCACAAGGTTTTTGCCGCCTTCTACCAGCCAATGCAAACAGTTGCGAGAAGTGGCGAACGCAAAACCATGTATGATGACAAGCCTTATTTTATCGTGCAAAGTTCTCTCTGGAGAATACGCAAAGCGGACTTTATCCTCTACAAGCAAGAGGAAATCGATTCTTTCATGGTGGCTCGGGTTCTTGAAGCATACGCAGATGACACAGCTCATCAAAAAGAGTGGTTGGCGAATCATGATCCTGAAGATCATTGGACAGATGTTGGATTTAACTATAGAGGCAACGATTTTTTCTTTCCCGGGAAAATCACGGTCCCGGTATCCACGATAGATTCAGCCATTGAATTCAGACCGCCAGTGCATTTTGTAGGGAAAAAGGTGGTATATTTGACCAAAGGATATGAAAAATTACTGAACTCTTTTTTAGGAAAAAGACATGCTGCATTGGGTGAATATAACATTATGCAGCCTGCATCATCTAAAGGCAAAAGTCAAACGAAGCATGAATTCTTTAACAACGCTGCCCTAATTTATTATGGTCATTGGGGCGGTTATTGGCAATATGAGACTTATCCCGAAGCGAATCAAATTATCTTTAACCCGGAAATGAACCGAGCTGTCGTGATGTTCCGGTTTGTGTACGAAGGTGGCGAGGCAATATTGGAGAAACAAAACGGAGAATGGGAGGTGGTGGATTTCCGTTTCACGTGGATGGAGTGACGGATGCCCGCAGGCCTAATGGCCTGCGAAACAACATCCGTACCGCTCTTTGCTACCGAGCCCGGCAGACCTAAAGGCCTGCCAATCTCCTCGTTCGTTACCCGTTGTGGAAAACCGTATCGAATGTGAATGTGGTCGGGCGTATCCGCAACGGCATTAGCAACGGAAATGGGAAGCTGTTCCGTTCCCGAATCAGCCCGTTAGGGCTGAAGGGCTTGGTAGGAATGAGGTGACACGTGCATGTTATCGCAGGCCGTTAGGCCTGCGGGCAAACGAAATCATCATCTATACCTTTGTATTTGTCGGCATTTTTTGTACATTTGCCGCAAAATATTAACGATATGCAAGCTTTATATACCATAAAAAGTCTCTATTCCAAAGAGGAGTTCATGCGTTTCAACAGGACGCTTCGCTTTAAGAATAAGAAAATTGTCGTTTTTCTGTCTGTGCTTAATGTCTTGTTGATTGTGACAACCGTTCTTTGTTTAGTACATGGCGACTATTTCTGGGCTGCCGTGTGTGGGTTCTATTTGGTTTTCCTCGATTGGTATCTGTTTCGTGGCATCGACAAAAGAACGGCTAAAATATTCATGCAGAACAAGTTAATTGCCAATCAAGAATGCGAATTCCGCTTTTATGATGACCATTTCGAGTCGATTACGAAAAATGGTTCCTCGAACATTGATTATGATAAAATCCACCGAATCATAGAAACGAAAAAGAATATCTATATTATGTATTCTGATAATCAGGGTATTATGATGCCAAAACCAGTACCTGACGGATTCGTTGATTTCCTGCATCAGCTCGCACAGCATGCAAAGCCCATACTCTAATTCCTTCATTTCAGTTTTTCCGTTACGGAAATTATGTAATGATTTCGAATTTAGAAACAGTATTAAATTTCTATAAATGAAACAGTTATGAGATTCTAAAATTCTTTTAGAATTGTATGAAAACGGCCAAAAAGCTGATTTTACGAACATTTGCTGACATCAGTAAAATGGTTTAGGTGAAATCAGGAAAAGAATATTTTGTACTTTTGCTCATTCATGTTCTGATCCTGTTTAACGGACTTCGCAGGATTAGAAAGTATGACGCAATTAGTTGAATAACAGAAGTCTTCTTAAGAAAAACGGTAATAAATATGAAACGTGTTATTTTGTCATTTTTCATCCTTTTGGTTGCAGTCACTGCATGGAGTCAAGGTGGAACAACAACAAAGTCTTTTTCGTGGCAAGGTCTTTCCATTAGCTATCCGGACAATTATACCATTACAGACAAAGAGTTCGACCGCCAAGACAAAACCTATACTTTTGTCTGTACAACCCCTGAAGACGAAGAGGACATCTCCATGGTCACAATCAGTTTCTCGAAGAATCTGGCAAAAGACCTTTCCACAAGTCTCTCACGGAAAATCTTTTTCGACGAAGTCATACCAGCTATAGTTTCTGAGTTGGGAAATACGTTTAAATCATTGAAAACCAGTGATGTCAAAGAGTACCCTATACCATATTCCAATGTTTCCGTCGACTACACTGCTACGGTGGAGAGCGTCGACATTCAAGGGAGAATTGTGGTGTTTATACAGAAAAATTACATTGTCTCCTGCCTTCTGACAGCAGACTCTCCCGAGCACGTGCAGGAACTCGATGACATTATCAAAACCATCACCGTGAAATAAGGGCGTTGACCATTACAATTCTACATTATCCATTATCAATTTTCCATTAAAAATTGTATCTTTGCAGGTTTTTTGGAAAAAATCTATTCATCGATGAAATATACTGAATACAAAGGACTTAATCTTCCGAAATTAGGGGAAGAGATGCGCAAGTATTGGGAAGAACACGACGTTTTTTCCAAGAGTTTATCCACCCGCGAAGGGCACGAACGGTTCGTTTTCTTTGAAGGACCGCCGTCAGCAAACGGTATGCCCGGCATCCACCACGTGATGGCCCGTACTATAAAGGACATCGTTTGCCGTTACCAGACCCTTACCGGCAAGTACGTCGGCAGAAAGGGCGGTTGGGACACGCACGGTCTGCCCGTGGAACTCGGTGTGGAGAAGACCCTCGGCATCACGAAAGAGGATATCGGCAAGAAAATCTCCGTGGAGGACTACAACAAGGCCTGCCGTCGCGAGGTGATGAAATTCAAGGACAAATGGGACGACCTCACTCGCGAAATGGGTTACTGGGTTGATCTCGAACACCCCTATATCACCTTCGACAACAAGTATATTGAAACCGTATGGTATTTACTGTCAGAACTTTACAAGAAAGGTCTGCTTTATAAAGGCTACTCCATCCAACCCTATTCTCCCGCTGCTGGCACTGGACTCAGCTCCCACGAACTCAACCTGCCGGGTTGCTATCGCGATGTGAAGGACCTCACCTGCGTGGCACTGTTTAAATTGAAAACCAACCCTGTAGGGCTGTCGCAATGCGGCAGCCCTACGGAATGCGACATTCCTACATACGCGATTGCGTGGACGACCACCCCATGGACGTTGCCGAGCAACACCGCATTGTGCGTGGGTCCGAATATCGACTATGTGCTGCTGAAGACCGTGCATCCTTACACCGAGCAACCTTGCTACATCCTGATGGCTAAGGCGTTGGTAGGCACGATGTTCAAGGAAGCTCCCGAGGTTGTGAAGGAGTTCAAGGGTAAAGACCTCGTGGGCATTTCGTACGAGCAGCTCATCCCGTGGGTGAACCCCGGTGAGGGCGCGTTCCGCATTATCCCCGGCGATTATGTGACCACGGAAGACGGTACCGGTATCGTCCATATCGCGCCGACCTTCGGCGCCGACGATAAGCGCGTGGCTGCTGCCGCTGGCATTCCGCCGCTCGTGATGATCGACAAAGACGGCATTCGCCAACCTATGGTTGATCGCACCGGTAAGTTCTACCTTATCGAAGACCTTGATCCCGAATTTGTCAAAAACTGCATGGACGTGGAGGCTTACCGTCCCTACGCCGGTCAGTTCGTGAAGAACGCTTACGACCCCACCAAAACGGAAAAAGACAAATCGTTGGATGTCGATATCGTCGTGATGCTGAAGGAGCAGGGCAAGCTTTTCAAGAGCGAGAAGCACACCCACAACTATCCGCACTGCTGGCGTACCGACAAGCCCGTGCTCTACTATCCGCTCGACTCTTGGTTCATCAAGACGACCGCGTACAGAGAGCGCATGATGGAGCTGAACAAGACCATCAAGTGGAAACCCGCCGCCACCGGTTCTGGCCGTTTCGGCAACTGGCTCGAAAATCTCGTCGATTGGAACCTCTCCCGCTCCCGTTTCTGGGGCGTGCCGCTTCCTATTTGGACCACCGAGGACAAGAAAGAGCAGATTTGCATCGGCTCCATCGAGCAGTTGATGGCCGAAATCGACAAATCCATCAAGGCCGGTTTCATGACGGAGAATCCGTATAAGAACTTCAAAGTCAATGACATGTCGCAGGAGAACTACGACAATAACATTGACCTCCATAAACCTTATGTTGATACCATCGTGTTGGTCTCCCCGACGGGTCAGAAGATGTACCGCGAGAGCGACCTCATCGATGTGTGGTTCGACTCCGGCTCCATGCCGTACAGCCAGCTGCACTACCCGTTCGAGAACAAGGAGTTCTTCAAGACCAACTTCCCTGCCGACTTCATCGCGGAGGGCGTGGATCAGACCCGCGGTTGGTTCTTCACGTTGCACGCCATCGCCACAATGCTGTTCGACAGCGTGGCCTTCAAGTCCGTGATTTCCAATGGTTTGGTGCTCGACAAGAACGGTAACAAAATGTCGAAACGTTTGGGCAACGCCGTGGATCCGTTCGAGATCATCCACAAGTACGGTCCGGACGCAACGCGCTGGTACATGATCACCAACGCCTCTCCGTGGGACAACCTCAAGTTCGACGAGGCCGGTATCGGCGAGGTGCAGCGCAAGTTCTTCGGAACGCTGTACAACACCTACAACTTCTTCGCCATGTACGCCAACATCGACGGATTTACGTACAAGGAGGAGGAGATTCCGTTCGCAAAACGTCCCGAAATTGACCGTTGGATTCTCTCTGAGCTGAATACGTTGGTGAAGCATTGTCAAGAGAACTACATCGATTATGAGCCGACCAAGGTAGGCCGTGAGATTCAGGACTTTGTAGATGCTTACCTCAGCAACTGGTACGTGCGTCTCTGTCGCCGCCGTTTCTGGAAAGGCGAATACAGCGAGGACAAGATTTCCGCTTACCAGACGCTCTATACCTGCATGGTGACCATCGCCAAGATCGCTTCGCCGATTGCGCCGTTCTTCATGGACAAGCTCTATCAGGATCTCAACACCATCACCGGCAAGGAGCCGTTTGAGTCTGTCCACTTGGCGGATTATCCTGAAGTGCATGAGGAACTGATTGACAAGGAGTTGGAAGAGCGTATGCAGCTCGCACAGCAGATTTCCTCTATGGTGCTTTCTTTGAGAAAGAAGACTAACTTGAAGGTTCGTCAGCCGTTAGCCAAGATTATGATTCCTGTGTTGGACGAGCATTTCAAACAGCAGATTTCGTTGGTGCAGGATCTGATTTTGCACGAAGTCAACGTGAAGGAGCTGGTGTTCGTCAGCAACGAAGACGGTGTGTTTGTGAAACGTATCAAACCTGATTTCAAGAAGTTAGGACCGAAGTATGGCAAGATTATGAAGCTGGTGGCTGCCAAGATCACCGGTTTCTCGCAGGCCGAAATCGCTCAGTTGGAGAAAGAGGGCGTCATGAAGTTTGAAATCGAAGGACAACCAGTGGAGATCACTACCGATGACGTGGAGATCCAAGCACAGGACATCCCCGGTTGGGTGGTGGCCAACTTCGATGCTTTGACCGTCGCTTTGGACATCGAGGTGACTGACGAGCTGAAGAACGAGGGTTACGCCCGCGAGTTCGTGAAGTTGGTGCAGACCTACCGCAAGGAGAATAACTTCGAGGTGTTGGATAAGATTGCTATCACCGTGGAGAACCACGAAGTGATCACGCCCGCGCTGAAGGCCTTCGAGCAGCACATCTGCAACGAAACCCTCTGCATCTCATTGACCATCGCCGATAAGGTGGAGAATGGTGTGGAGATGGAGATGGACGATGTGAAGATCAACGTTCGGATTGAGAAACAATAATGCAATTCCTGTAGGGGCGAATCATGATTCGCCCCTACATTTATTTTACACCAATGGGCAAAATATTACACATTGTCATCCTTTTCCTTTCACTGCTATGTTTTGCCAACCCGTTAGTTGCGCAGGAGAGAAGCAAGGTGAACGATGCTGTCGATAGTCTTCGGAATCTAATTTATGTGGCTTACATTGGCACTGACGGGTGGGACAATGTTCCCAAAAGCTACACATACAGGCAAGTTCTTGCGAGATTTGCAGACGACCAAACATTAGACAGTCTTGCCAGGCAATACAAATCATCTGTTGTCCAGGCCACAGCAGGAATGATTTTGATAGAGCGCAAGAGTCGTTTGGCCGTACCGTTAGTGTTTGACATTCTCCATAATAGTGCTCCGTTGTTGATATCCTATGGTGATGTTTACATGGGTGATAACGTGGCGAATTTTCTGGTGAATGAGCTTTTTGAGAAAAATGCAATCAATGAACAAGATTCCCTTCGACTTAACGATTCATTGCTTTTTGCTTCGGATTTAAGACATATTGAAAGACGAGCCAAATTGCTTAAATCCTTACCTGTTGATGATCAGTATTATGCAGCAGTAAAAAAAATGTATGTGGAAGAGCGTGATGGCGATGCGCTCATAATGCTTGCACGATTCCACCGAGAAGAGGACACGGTATATGTGCTGGAGAACTTGCGTAAATATACATTTTCCAATGATGACTGGGTTGAGTATTGGTACACGACTTTGAATGTTGATGGTTCAAATTACTATCGCCAAAAAAATAATCTTACTGATTGTGCGTTGCTGGCTGTCGCGGAATGGCCACACGAACGGTTCAAGCCGTTACTGATAGAAATCAGAGACTCATTTTTTAATCCGGATTTACGTTATATCATTTCTCGTTCGCGCTATTTCTTCTCAGCCTTGATGGCTTATCGTTCGCCGTGGGCCTTGGATATGATAGAACAGACATTCAAAATGATTCAAAAGCATCCAAAAGATACGCCATTTGAGTTTTATGATGGCGAAGGCCAATACAGTCACAGATACGGTGAGAGTTTTGACCGGGCATACGAGCTCAATCCCGACCCCTATTTTGATTCACTTCATAGCAAATACGGACGGGAAAACCACATGGGCTGGTGATGCACGACGACAAATAGCGTGCCTCTGGCACGCGAAAACCATATCCTCAACTTCTCCGACAGGAGTAACATAATTACACGAGGTAAAAAGAGTGAGGAAAACGGACGCAAGATTGAATAGACGGGAGCTGTGTCATACTCGTTGTGATTTTCACAGGCCTATTCATTTCGTAAATCGGTGCAAAAACACTATTTTTTCGCAAATTATCGGCTCAGGTTGAGCCGATTTCTCGCAATATTTATAGAGATTTGAGCCGATTGTTTGTAGAGACGCACAGCCGTGAGTCTCTATACGTTACATATCGTTTATTTTGTCGGAGCTTGCCAAAAATAATCGGCATCATGGGTGATAACAGCCCAGTCGCTGGAATTATTATATGTTGCGGGTATCTCGTATGTCGGTGGTGTTAAAACCACGTGTTTATTCTTCACATATCTGTATCTGCTCTCCGGATTGAAACAATAATTTGTCACGCAATCAAACCAATATAGGTTTTTGGCCATATAGCCCTCCAGATAATACTCTCTTGTCTGCTTGTTTTCATAATTCCAGTTGGCATCCTCGTTCAAGTAAAGAGGCCGACCGTCAATCAGTCTGTCCCGTACTTCCGAAATGCTCAAGAAATTACCATTCTCGTCTTTCACGTATGCTTCGAAAGTGGGGTCTATCCAAATCCATTTCTGATATTGTGACGACCAAACCGAATTGATGACGTGGCAATCCTGATCTTTCTCGTCGTATGGCATACAGGTCACATATCGCGACGGTATGCCCATCGAAAGATACATCTCATTCAAAGCAATGGCCAGATGACGGCAATTGACACCTTTTCCCGTTGATTTGTGATAATTGTAGATATCTATAGCATCAAATTCACACAGCGCATAATTGCCCCCATCGTGCCGGATAGCTTTATGAACGAAATGAAGGATATTCAGGATCTTGGAAATCTCGTCACCGTCACCGGCAACGGAGTCCAGATCAAAAAATTCCCTGACATTCATTAAACGATAGTCTCCAGAATCCTGATAAACAAATTGCGGCAGCGAATCGTTGTCATCTTTGATATAGGCAGACGAATTTTGCAAAATCGTCAATCGGTCATATTGCTTAATCTCTTCAAGTAAGGATTTGAATTTCTTGTCTTCTCTGATACTCTCAAAATCGCTGTCGTTAAGCATATTACGATAATCTTTGTAACCTACGCGTATGGATTTTTCCAGTGTTTCCAATGCAAGTTTCTTTTGTGCCGTCAATGCGTAGCAGCATGCAAGATTATAATATACATCGGCTGTCATTTCTTCCTTGTAGATCGTAGCATCCACCCACTGACTGTCAATAGCAGTTGTGTCAAAGAATATGACAAGTTCTTTTAGCGAGTGAATCGCCTTATCGAACTGTTTGTCTTTGTAAAAGTCATGATACACATCATAAATCTCATCATATTTTTCAAAAAACAAGCTAATCTCCTGCTGTGTCTTCAAAATATGCTTGTCTGACTGTTGAGACATACAAACGTGTCCACACGACAGTAAAAGTACAATAAAAACGGTTGTCAGTCGGATATTTTTCATATTCATAATTAATGCTCGTTTTTTATTAAGACGCAAAAAAACAAAAAAGTGCCACAATTAGGTAAACGACCGCAAAGATACATTTATTTCATTTACGGCGTTTGCGGTGAAACGGTGACAGGGCGATGTAGAGAGGTGCCATGGCGCGTCTCTACAATCCAAAATATCAACCCGTATTTTATTGACATTCAATATATTATACCCCCCCCCCGAACAACAAAATAAATCTCACATTTCACCCAAGATTCTCCCCAAATCTTACGTTTATATAATAAAGAACCCACCCAAAATGTAAGATTATGAAATGCAAACTCCTCTGCGTGTTGTTATGGTTCTGCGCCACCGGTGTCTCCGCGCAGCACCTCACCGTCAAGAATTACCAGAAGAAAGTACACCCCGGCCTGACAGCTATCACAATGGAGCTTTATCGCGACAAGGATCCGATCTCCAACGTCGATTGGATGGAGTACCTCTACTGGCTGGAGCAAATCTACGGGAAGGAGTCGGCCGAGTACCAAGCGACGCTCCCCGACAAGCAGGCACTCCGGCAACTGCTCCCCGACAGTCTCGCCGAAGTCTATGCGAATCACCCTGCATACAGGTATTCCCCCGTGTTTGGAGTCTCGCCAGCGCAGGCCCGCGCCTACTGCGAATGGCGCACCGACCGCGTGGCAGAGCAGATGCTCGTCAGTCTGGGAAGGATAGAATATGACCCTAATCAGACACCCGAAAACTACTTCAGCGTCAAGAAAGGGATGATGCCGGCGGATCTGAAAACGCTCTATTTCTTCCTGCCGGAGGGCGACATTGAAACTTGGTATGGCTTTTCTTGCTTCGCGGAGTGGCGGTAGTTTCGTATTTTTGTCCCCGACTGTCACCTTTTCGCTTTTTCTCGTCATATAATAATAAGTAGTATCGAATGGACAAGATGAAATTTTTGGAGAGGCAGTACAAGCGCAATCACAGTCGGATTGTCGGCCTGTGTTACCGCTACGTGAACGATTTCACGGTGGCCGGAGGACTTGGCGCAGGATGTCTTTCTGAAGGCGATGGAGAATCTCACCGCGCCCCGGTCTATCTTCAATTTCGACCACTGGCTGAGGCGCATTGCCGTGAACCACTGCATCGACTACCTGCGTCAGCAGCCCGATTTTGCCCCTCTGCCGTTGGAGTCTATTGTCGAGAGTGCAAGCGTGGAGGATTGTAGAGACGCGATTAATCGCGTCTCTACGGACCCCCCCCCCCAAAAAAAAAAAATACGAAGCGAGATTGCAAGGTCTTTCTTCGTATTTTTTTTATTTTTGCCGAGACTATTGTCACCTTTAACAAAAACCTCGTCTTAAACAATAGAGACCAAAACGATTTGAGTATGGACAACATCAGAAAAAGCATACTGGTCGCACTGATCTTGCTGGCGTTGAACGGTGCAGTGTCGGCGCAGACGGACAGCACGCCGTATAAAGGACCAAAAACAAGCGAGTATCCCCGACACGAGCTTGGAGTGTCGTACGGATTGTTTCCCATAATAGGAATTGCCCCTTTCGGGAGATACAGAACTTTTACCGAGTTTAACGATTTATGTCCCTTTTATGAGGGGCAACCGGTCTGGTCAGGAAGCGTGAATTTACAGTATCACTATCATTTCAATAAACATAATGCACTTGATTTGGATGTCTCTTGGGCGATGTATAAGCATCAAAAGATGGTGGCTGTGGAAAACAAATACAGATACGGTTCCCCTTATCTGAATTTTTTGTCTGTGATGCTCGGTTATAGTGTTCATTATTACACAACGGAAAAAGTTTCCTTGTATTCCTCTGTGTATGCGGGCGGTACGATATATTGCATCGGTACTTTATGGACGAATTACGGTAATTACGAAGGGGGAGAGAGTCCTGTGATGACGCTCAAAGGGGCCTTGCACGTCAACATTATGGGTATTCGGGTTGGCAAAAACAATGCTGCGACATTTGAACTCGGCTTCGGCACACAAGGGGTACTGAAATTTGGTTACAGTTATCAGTTTAAATAAATCAAGAATATGGATAATATCAAAAAATACGGATTGATTGTGCTGATTATCATGGGATTGGGCGTTTTTGTATCAGCGCAAGAGAATGATTCGCTTCCGGATTTCAAGCGCCACGAGATAGGCATTTCCACCGGTGCGTTTTCCATGCCGTCATTATTTTTTGTCTTGTCGGATGTGTATCCCGTACCATACGAAGGTTACGTGTCGGAAAAAGACCCTTTTTATATGTATAATATTGGCACTTTCTCGCTTTCTTACCGATACCATTTTACCCCGCATCATAGCTTGGGCATCGTTTCCACCCTGTTGTTCAGCAAAATAGTGGACAAGAATAGTGACAGAAATCGATCTGGGGTTTTCACTTACTGGTCGTTAGAACCGCAATATCGTGTCACCTTCCATCGGAGGAAGAATTATTCATTCTATATGAATTTTTCATTGGGTGTCACCGTGCGCATTGCCAGCAATGAAGATATTGTCAAATGGGATACTTATACAGGAGGATGGTTTTCTAATGATTATGGGCGTTTTATTGTTCTGCCTTCCACACATATTACCCTATTTGGTGTCTCACTCGGCAAAGATAATGCCGCCAATTTCGAATTGGGATTCGGCACGCAGGGGTTTTTGAATGTTGGATACAGCAGGAAGTTCTGAAAATTTTGTATTTTTGCGCTCCTTTCGGAAAGAAGGGGAAAACCATTAATGAACCTATGTAGAGACGCGATTAATCGCGTCTCTACAGCCCGCGATATTGGGCGTAACAACTTGTAAGACAATGATATGGCAGAATATCAAGACGATACTATAGTAACCCTGGATTGGGACGAGCATATCCGGATGCGTCCGGGCATGTATATCGGTAAGCTCGGCGATGGCTCCTCGGGCGACGACGGCATCTACGTGCTGCTCAAGGAGGTCATTGACAACTCCATCGACGAATTTATGGAAGGACACGGGCGCGTGTTCGACATCACCATCAAGGATCAGCGTGCGAGCGTGCGCGACTATGGACGAGGTATCCCGCTCAACAAGGTGGTCGATTGCGTGTCGCGAATGAACACCGGTGGTAAGTTCAAAGACGGTTCCGCCTTCGAGGTCTCCATCGGCATGAACGGCGTGGGTGTGAAGGCCGTGAACGCCCTCTCCACCGATTTTGTGGTGCAGAGTGTGCGCGACGGACAGCTCAAACGCGCTGAATTCTCCTGCGGAAAGCTCGTTAAAGACCATCCCGTCACGCCTACCAGCGAGAAAAATGGTACCCTCATTGAGTTCCTTCCCGACAACACCATCTTCGAAAACTTCGAGTGGTACACCGAATACATCGATAAGATGCTGTGGAACTACGTCTATTTGAACCGCGGCCTCACCATCAATTTCAACGGCAAAAAGTACGTTTCCAAGAACGGACTGCTTGATTTGCTGAACAAGGCTACCGGTGACAGCGTGCTCTATCAGCCGATTTATCTTAAAGAGGACGACTTCGAGTTCGCGATGGTACACACCACCCGCAAGTACGGTGAGGAGTACTATACTTTCGTCAACAGCCAGTTCACGTCGCACGGCGGTACGCACCAACAGGCGCTGCGCGAGGCCATCGTGAAGACCCTGCGCGACTTTTACAAGAAGAATTATGACCCGTCGGACATCCGCAACGCCGTGGCTGCTACCATGTCCATCCGCGTAAAGGAGCCTATTTTCGAGTCGCAGACTAAGACGAAGCTCGGTTCCGAATATATGGCGCCGGGCGGACAGACCATCCGCAATTACGTGAACGATAAGATCGGGCGTCTGCTTGACAACCACTTGCACCGCAATCCCGAGGTGGCAGATGCGTTGCTGAAACGCATCCAAGAGGCTGAGAAAGAGCGTATTGCTATCTCCAATCTGAAAAAGCAGACCAAGGAGATTCAGAAGAAGGTGAGTCTGCACAACAAGAAGCTGCGCGACTGCAAATACCATTTCAACACCAACGATTCGCGCGGTTTGGAAACGATGATTTTCATCACCGAGGGCGACTCCGCTTCTGGCTCTATCACGCAATCGCGCGACCCCAATACCCAGGCGGTCTTTAGTCTGAAGGGCAAGCCGGCGAACATCATCAAGTCGAAAAGCGCGATTTACTCCAACGAGGAGTTGAGTCTGCTGCAGGCCGCGCTCAACATCGAGGACGGTGTGGACGGGCTCCGCTACAACAACATCATCATCGCTACCGATGCCGATGTGGACGGTATGCACATCCGGCTGCTGCTGATGGCCTTCTTCCTGAAGTACTTCCCCGAAGTGGTGCGCACGGGTCACGTGTTTGTGCTGCAAACGCCGCTTTTCCGCGTGCGCAACAAGCAGAAGACGGTCTATTGCTACTCGGAAGAAGAAAAGTTGCAGGCTATCAAGTCGTTAGGTAAGAAGCCCGAGATCACACGGTTCAAAGGTTTGGGTGAAATTTCGCCGAAGGAGTTCAAGGGCTTCATCGGGAAGAGCATCCGGTTGGAGCCTGTGGTTTTGGACGCGAAGAGCAATATTGACGCGGTGATCGAATACTACATGGGCAAGAACACGCCGCAACGGCAGAATTTCATTATGGAGAATTTGCGGGAGGAGATTGACAATTTCTCGGAAGAATCGTAAACCCTAAACCCAATAATACCAACAATTATGAAAAAAACAACAATGATTCTGGCCATCCTGATCTTTTCCTGTATGGGGATGATGGCCCAAGTTAAAGTCGGAAAGTACAAAGAATGGAAAAAGACTATCGACCTTTTAGAGGTGAAGTCCGCATACGATTTCTCGGGACGCAAGACGGTGATTTTGTTGCCGGTGAATACTGCAGATGTGAAATTGCCCGACAAAGGTAACGACAACTACAAGCTGGTGGTCAAGTCGTTAGACAACCTTACGCAGTCGGTGGCGAACGAGTTGCAGAAGAGTCTGCAGAAGCAGGGCTACAAAGTCATTGTGGCCGAGAATGCCGATGTGCGTGATCCTGAAGCCATCGTGTTGCAGCTCAACTGGACAGAGTTCGACCTTGGTAACCGTGCGCTGCGTGCATGGGTCGGTTTCGGTGCAGGCAATGCCGGTTTCGGCACTGACGGTGTGATTTATGACGGCGATGACGCTGTAATCACTTTCAGCCACCGTCGCATCTCCCCGATGGACAACAGGGACTACGATAAATTAGCCGTCAAAGGCGTGAAAGAGATTTCAGAAGATCTTGCCAAGATGATTCTTGGGCTATAAGACACGCGTTAAACACATTCAACCGCCAATGTGCATGCATATTGGCGGTTTTTGTTTATGGTGGTTTCCAGTTGGATGTTTTCGAGGTTTGTGAGTACTTCATGAAGATTGTCCACAAGGCCGGTGCCGCGCAGTTTCAATACGGCCTCCTTGCAGGTCCAAAGACGGGTGAAAGCTTCGGCGGGATCTGTGGCGGTACGGACTTCCGTCTGCTCTTCGGGATTCATGGTGCGTTTGAGGAGCGGCTCCTCCGCGTGACGGAAGCTCTCCACGTCGATGCCCACCGGACAGTCGCTCAGCGCTACTGCGATGGCGTTTTTGCAGTGACTGATGCTGAAGTCCACCCCTTTGATGCGCTCGCCTGACGCATTCTGCAGGAACGGTTTGTCGTGCTCGTTATAGGCGAAGTTGCCGTTCCACTCTTTTAGCCGAATTTGCAACGGTAACCAACGCTCGTCGGTTTCGGAAAGCACCTCTTGCACAAGCTGTTGCAGCATCACGTAGGATTTCAGACAGGTAAACCGTCCGAAGGTGAACTTGAAACGCAAGGCCACCTCGCGCCGCTGTGCACTCACCAACGGAAGCAGTCGTTCCACCTCACTGTCAGTGCATTGCGACATATTGTCGAACACCTTCAGTCGCACCAATGTCTGATTTTCTGATTTGAACATCTCTCCTCGGGCTAAAAATTTTGGGGGCAAAAGTAAAAAATCTTCCTTAAAATGCTATTTTTGCACTTTCATTAAATATGGTAAGTGTATGAATCGCAAAAAGATTATCCTTTGTCAATTGTTTCTTTCGTTTTTCGTAATCTTTTCTTTCACAAGTATATACGCTCAAAGCGAACAGCAGTTTGAGACGGATCCGGTTATCTTGAACCGCATTGATCAGTGGCAGGATCTGAAGTTCGGGTTGATGATGCACTGGGGCATCTATTCGCAGTGGGGAATTGTGGAGTCGTGGTCGATTTGCAATGAACCGTGGATTAACCGTGACGGTGAGCCTTATACCGATTACAAAGCTCGTTATCAAGCTCTTAACAAGACTTTCAACCCCACGAAATTCGATCCGGAATCGTGGGCGAAATTGGCGAAGGATTGCGGAATGAAGTACTTCGTGTTCACCACCAAGCACCACGATGGCTTCTGCATGTACAAGACCAAGGAGACTGATTATGCGATTACCGGTCCCGACTGTCCGTTCTCCAGCAATCCCAACGCCGATGTGACGGGTGCATTGGTGAAAGCCTTTCGGAATCAGGGACTTTGGACCGGACTCTACTTTTCGAAACCCGACTGGCATTGTCCGGATTATTGGGCACCCGAGTGGGCCACGCCGGACCGTAACGTGAACTACGATCCCGCAACTCATCCTGAAAGATGGGAGAAATATTGCGATTTCACGCGCAAGCAGCTGCACGAATTGGCCAACAATTACGGCGATATCGACATTTTGTGGCTCGACGGCGGCTGGGTGCGTCCTGCGTGGAGTGTGGACGAGGAGTGCCGCGATTGGCTCGGATGTCAGGGTTGGATTCAGGACATCGACATGCCGCGTGTGGCGAAGGATGTGCGCGCCAACAACCCCGACCTCATTATCGTGGATCGCAGCGTACACGGCAAATACGAAAACTACCGCACCCCTGAACAGCAGGTGCCTGACACGTTGCTGCCATTTCCATGGGAAACCTGCATGTCGATGGGTGATTCGTGGTCATACGTGGCCACCGACAACTATAAATCTACCAACCGTCTGATTCACTTGCTGATAGACATCGTCGCCAAGGGTGGCAACTTCCTGTTGAACATCGGACCGTCACCTGAGGGCACGTTGCCTCCCACCGCTGTAGAGCGTCTGCAAGACATGGGCAAGTGGCTGAGTGTCAATGGGAAAGCGATTTACAATACCCGTCCTTGTCTGCCCTATTGTTACGGTCAGGTGCGCTTTACCCAGTCGAAAGAGGGTCAGCGTTACGCGCTGTTGTTGTTCCCTGAAAATGAGCCTGCTCCTACCACGTTCACATTCAAGAATATGGAGAAACCCGTGAAGACCGGAAAAGCCATCATTCTCGGCACTTCCGAAAAGGCGACTGTCTCCAAAAAAGGCGATGAATACACTATCACGTTGCCGAAGAGTGTGTGCCAGAAGTTCAAAGATGCGGTGGTGGTAGTGTTGTAACCATCCGCACTATAGCCATCCGCAAGACGCGGATGAACATCTAAACGTCGCGACTATCGCGGCGTTTTTTTTGTGATATCTTTTACGAAATGTTTTGTATTATAAAATATTTTGTATATTTGCGGCGTGAAAATTTTATATAACCTAAAACAATTTATTGAATGTAAAATATTGTAAACCAAAACCATGAACGATGAAAATCCAGAATTATCCTATTGCAAAAATTCTTCTTCCCTATGTGATTGGAATAGTGATTGCCTATTACGGTGATTTCTCGGATGAGGTCTGTCGGGGAATCGGGGTGGCTATGGCGGTGGTTTTCCTGCTGATTTGTGTACTGACTTTCGTGAAGTCGTATCGGTGGCGATTGGTGCAGACGGTGGCGATGACAACGGCGTTTGTGTTGGCGGGCATTTTCCTGACCAACACGCGGTTCCATCCAACGTTGTCTGAAGAGCGTTTCGAGTCGAACGCGGATTGGGTAGTGCGGGTCGCATCGGAACCCACACCTCGGGAGAAGAGCGTCAAAGTGGAGGCTGAGGTTCTGCAGGATGTTGACAGTAAGACTGTTAAAGGGAAAGTGTTGCTCTATTTGCAGCCTTCGGAAGAGGCAGAAGCACTACGGTATGGTGATTTACTGTTTGTACACACCAACCTTTCGCGAATTCTGCCCCCGTGCAACCCGGATGCCTTTGACAATCAGCGTTATATGCAACGGCGTGGAATCTATTACACGGGGTTCGTCCGGGAAGAAGCATGGGAGCGTTTCGGAAGTGCGCCCGCCAACCGATTGAAATGGATAGCGCAGAAAGCGCGCAACCGCCTGACGGACATCTATATAACCGCTGGAATGAGCGGCGATGAGCTCGACATCTTGAAGGCCATCCTTTTGGGAGATGACGACACTTTGGATCCGGAGTTGAAGGCCTCATACGCCTCTGCAGGGGTGAGTCACATATTGTGCGTATCGGGGATGCATGTCGGGGTTATCTTCATGATTATCAACTTTTTGTTGAAACCCTTGGACCTGTTTCGCACTTCGCGCATCTTCAAAACCATCCTCGTTATGCTGGTGATATGGCTCTATGCGCATATTACCGGATTGGCCCCGTCTGTGACCCGCTCGGCCACCATGTTCACCTTCGTGGCGGTCGGACAGTCGCTGCGACGACACACCAATGTGTTTCACAGTCTGTTTGCCTCCATGTTTATCTTGTTGGTTTTGAATCCGTTACTGCTCTTTGAGGTGGGCTTCCAACTCAGTTATCTCGCCGTAGCCGGCATTGTGTTGTTCCAGCCGAAATTGTCGGCACTTTACAATTGCAGAACGAGAATTGGCAAGTATTTTTGGGAGCTGCTGACCGTTTCCATTGCGGCGCAGCTCGGAACCTCGCCCATCTCCATTTACTACTTCGCGCAGTTCCCCAACTACTTCATGCTCTCCAACTTGAGCGTGATTGCACTCTCTTTTTTGGTGATTGTCACGGGTGTGGCGTTGCTCCCTATTTCGCTTATTCCACTCATTACCAAATATTTGTCGTGGATTCTGACCTGGGAAATCCGCATTATGAACCGCATCATCGTCTTCATTGAACAGTTGCCCCATTCGGTGACCGAAAATATTGACTACCATATCGTGCAAGTGATTCTGTTATACGGCGTTATCAGTTGCTTTTGTGTATTGCTGTATCGTTGGAGCCGCAAGGTTTTCTGGAGTACAGGGGTTCTACTCACCCTCTTTTTTGTCTTCTTCGTTGTTAAAAAGGAGATTTGGAACCACGAAACGGAGTTCATGACCTATCATATCCGCAAATGCAGCGCGGTGTCGTTCCATTGTTGCGGGCAGACGGTGCTGTTTTCGGATTCCATTCAGGACGAGTCGGACAAGCGCTACCAGTACAACATCAGGACTCATGCGCGGAAGCATCATCTCTCCGGTCCGATAGTGCCCATCGACACTGCTGCATTTGACACCCCATTTTTGTGCAAGCGCGGAAATTTCATCCGTTTTTGCGACAAAACCTACTATCTTTTGACTCACAAACAGAAACTGTTGGATAATGGAACGGAAAAAACGCTCTCAGTGGATTGTCTTTTGTTGCGACAGAATCCGAGACAGCCTCCCGATGAGGTGATGTCGGTTTTGCCTTTCAAAGAGGTGGTAGCCGACGGCTCCAATACCCCGTTTTATATCGAGCGATGGCGCGATTTTTGTGCTGAAAAAGGCATTCCGTTCACCTATACCGGCGACAGGAAATTATGAACGGAGTGAACCCCCAAATTTTGTATCTTTGCCGCTTGTTTTTTTACAATATGATAAACCACATTAAAGGCAGAATTGAGGAAGTGAATCCCGCGTATGTAGTCATTGAAACGGCAGGCGGGGTAGGGTACTACATCAATATATCGTTAGCAACTTTTTCTGAAATCAAGGATTCTCAGGAAATTAAGCTGTTAACCCATTTTATCGTGAAAGAGGACGCACAAGTGCTCTATGGTTTCGCCACTGAAGAGGAGCGCGAACTGTTTAAGCTGCTGATTACGGTGAATGGCATCGGACCCAACACTTCGCGGCTGATTTTGTCTTCCATGAGTGTGGGCGAGGTGCTGAACGCCATTGCCACCGAGGATGTGAAAGCCATTCAGTCGGTAAAGGGCATTGGCGCGAAGACGGCGCAGCGTGTGGTTATCGAATTGAAAGACAAGGCCAAGAAGGCATCTTGGGCTTCTGCAACAAAAATTAATGTCACATACAATAATAATAAATTTGAAGCGTTATCTGCTCTCGTTGCTTTGGGCTTCCAGAAGTCCGGAGCCGAAACGGTGTTAGATAAAATTATCAAAGCAGAAGGCATTCAACTATCTGTAGAAGAACTCATTAAGAAGGCTTTGAAATTATTGTAAGAACAAAAAAAGAGAAAGAAACTTGAAAGTAAGACATTATATATACGCTGTTTTTATAGCACTTTTCATTGCGGTTTTCGGGCTTTTGAGTCTGAAGGCCGCCAATGTTTGGATTTTCAGCGATTCACGATCGTTGAACGAATCCAAAAATGAGCCTGCAATTGAAACAAAAGAGGAACCCAAGGCGGTTAAATATTCAGAATCTGTGTCCGAACCGGTTTGTCCGCCCGACACCAACCCGCCCACATTACCACAACCCGACATTAACCCGCTGAATCCCAATCCTAACAACCCGTTCTACCTGAACAACCCTCCGGGCGTCGGGCAGACTATCATTTACGACCCTATTACCAACACCTATAACTTCCAGTATATGACCGGTAATACGCCTTTTGGCCCCGGGGCATATATGAACATTAACGAGTACATCGACTACGACTTACAGCAAAGTATCCACGACTATTGGCAGAACCAGAGCCGCAGTATCGGTGGCGACGGAAAGTCGAGAACCGGAAGTGGCGTGATTCCGCAACTCCACCTTGGTGGCGAAATTTTTGAGGGTATTTTCGGTAGCAACACTATCGACATCCGACCGTCAGGATCGGTGGGCTTGAAGTTGGGTGTAAAATACACACAGACAGACAATTACCTGTTGCCTGTGAAGCAAAGAAAAAGACTGCAACTCGATTTCGACGAAGACATTCAATTGAACTTGCTTGCCAAAATCGGTGAAAAAATTGAGTTCAACTTGAACTATTCCACCGATGAGCTGGCTGTGACGACCAAAACGGATCAAATCAAACTCAAATACAACGGTAAGGAGGATGATATTCTGCAACTGATTGAGTTCGGTGATATTACCTTCCCGCTGAACAGCACGTTGATTACAGGTAGCCAGAGCCTTTTCGGTGTGAAGACGCAGTTAAAGTTCGGTAACCTGTTCGTCACGGCGGTTGCTTCTCGAAAGAAGGGTTCTTCGCAGACCATTACCGTTTCGGGCGGTGCCGAGGAGACCGATTTCTACTTCCGGGCTGATGAATACGAGGAGAACAAGCACTTCTTCCTCGGTCATTTCTTCGAAGAGCATTATAACCAATATTTGAGCACGCTGCCTTTGGTGGGTTCCCCGATTGTGATTACCAAGATTGAGGTTTGGCGCACGACCGTGGGTGCGGCTACAACGAATAACCGTAACGTGGTGGCTTTCACCGATTTGGGTGAGTATGACCCCCAATCTCCCAATATCTCTTACAACCTCGCCTATCCTGGAGGACAATATCCTGACAACAACATCAACAACTTGACGACTTACGCCGACAGTTCGTTGATTCGCAACATCTCCAACGTCACCAACAACATGCAATCCATTGGTTTCAAGTCAGGAACCGATTACGAAAAGGTGGAGAGTGCGCGTTTGCTGTCTCCGAGCGAATACACGGTGAACACCAAGTTGGGTTTCATCTCCTTGAATTCCGCTTTGGCTTCCGATCAGGTGCTGGCTGTGGCCTTCCAATACACTGTGATAGGTGACGATAACGTCTACCAAGTGGGTGAGTTCTCTAACGAGGTGGCCACCCCTAACTGTATACGTGTCAAGTTGTTGAAGAGTTCCAACCTGAACACCAAATCGCCTTTGTGGGATTTGATGATGAAGAACGTCTACAGTCTTTCGGCTTATCAGGTTTCTGCCGACAAATTCCGTTTGAACGTCCTTTATACTGGTGATGCGGCGGGCACGCCGAACGGTTTCTTCACTGAGGGTGCGCAAAAGGGTATTCCGTTGATTCGCTTGATGGGCTTAGACCGTTTGAACCAGCAACAAGATCCTAACCCCGATGGTATTTTCGACTTCATTGACGGTGCACAAACCACAGGAGGTACTATCAATGCTTCCAATGGCCGTATTTACTTCCCCACCACTCAGCCTTTCGGTAAAGACTTGCGTGCAGTACTCGATGATCCCGCATTGGCCGACAAGTATGCTTTCGACTCGTTGTACACGATGACGAAGACGATGGCGCAGCAGATTACCAACAAGAACAAGTACTACATTGAAGGTAGTTACCGTTCGTCGTATGGCTCCGAGTTCCACTTCACGGGCGGCGGTGCGACCAAGGCGGTGAAGGTGACGGCCGGCGGTGTGCAGTTGACCGAAAATGTCGACTACACTGTCAACTACGACATGGGTGTGGTGACGATTATCAACCAGAGCATTTTGGCTTCCGGAACACCGATTCAGATTACGCCCGAGGTGGACGATGCCTATCAGACCGACAAGCGCATGTTCGGTGTGAATTTGGATTATGTCTTCTCCCAAGATTTCACGGTGGGTGCCACGTTGTTGAATTTGCGCGAGCGTCCCATCACCAACAAGGTCAACTATGGCGACGAGCCTATCAACAACTTGATCTGGGGTATGAATTTCGCATACAAGACCGAGGTGCCGTTTATCACCAAGGCTATCGACTTGTTGACTTTCCACAATACGACCACTAAATCGTACCTCAATCTCGATGGCGAGTTTGCCCACTTCATTCCGGGCCACAACCGTCAGATTGGTAAGAGCGGTACAACCTATATTGACGATTTTGAAGCAGCTAAATCTACCGTCGACTTGATGTCGATGAGCAGCTGGGTGATGGCTTCCACTCCGCAAGGACAGCCTGACCTTTTCCCTGAGGCGTCATCAGTGCCTACCACTGCTCCAGTGCGTCGTCAGTTGGCTTACGGTTTCAACCGTGCCCGTTTGGCGTGGTACATCATCGACCCGTTGTTCTACAACAGCGGTTCTGCGGTGCCTTCCAACCTGACGAAGGACGATTTGTCGGCACCTTACGCTCGCGCCGTGTACGAGCCAGAGTTGTTCCCCTATAAAGAGCAGCAAACCACCTCGCTCTCCACGTTGATGACGGTCTTCAACCTGGCCTATTATCCCTCAGAAAGAGGAGCTTACAACTATGATGTGGATGGTTCGGAGGGCTTCTCCCAAGGTTTGAACGAAGACGGAACCTTGCGTGCCCCTGAAACCCGTTGGGGCGGTATCATGCGTAAGTTCGACCAGACGGATTTCGAGTCTTCCAATTACGAATACATCGAGTTTTGGATGATGGACCCGTTTATCGAAAACCCTGACCACAAGGGTGGTAAGCTCTATTTTAACTTGGGTGACATCTCCGAGGATATTCTTCGTGATGGTCGGAAATTCTTCGAGAACGGTTTGGCTGCCGACGGTTCCGATGCCGATGTGGAATTCACGGTTTGGGGTCGTGTTCCCACTCAACAGTTGATTGTCAACGCTTTCGACAACAGTCAGGAGGCACGTCAATATCAGGATGTGGGTTACGATGGTTTGCCTAACACCCGTGAGTTGGAGTATTTCCAGGAGACCTATATCGACCGCATTGCGGCTGCTTTTGGAGCCGGTTCGGAGGCTTACCAAAGAGCTGTGGCCGACCCGTCAGCGGATAACTACCACTATTTCAGAGGCAGCGATTATGATGCGGAAGACAAGAAGGTGGTGGAGCGTTATAAATACTACAACAATGCGGAAGGCAACTCTCCGGTCGATAACCAGAGCTCTGAGAGTTATCCCACTGCCGCCACCAACATCCCCAACCTGGAGGATATGAACAATGATAACACCTTGAGTGAGGATGAACGTTATTACCAGTATGTGATTGACTTGTCTCCCGATAAGATGGTGGTGGGCCAAAACTATATCAACGACATTTACGAAGGACGTCCTGATCCGCTACCCAACGGTGATCGTCCGGCAACAAAATGGTATCAGTTCCGTATTCCGATCCATAATCCCGACAAAGTGGTGAACAACATGTCGGGCTTCAACTCCATCCGCTTCCTGCGTGTTTTCATGCGCGATTTCGAGGAACCAATTGTCTGCCGTTTGGCTACCTTTGAGTTGGTGCGGAGTAATTGGCGTACCTATTCTCTCAGTTTGCGTGAGGATGGTGACTACCTTCCCACCCAGGATGACGGCGAAAGCTCCTTCTATGTGGGTACGGTCAGCTATGAAGAGAATGCGAGCCGCCAGCCCATTCCTTACGTGCTTCCTCCCGGCATTGTCCGCGAGACGGCATACGGTATGACCGCCCAGATTTATGAGGAGAACGAGCAGTCGGTGACCATGAAGGTGGTAGACTTGCCGGATGGTGATTCCCGTGCCATCTATAAGAGCACCTCATACGACTTGCGGCAGTTCAACAACTTGCAGATGTATATCCACGCGGAAGATGTCTATTCGTCAGGTGATTTGCGTCCCGGCGATGTGACCGTTTTCATCCGTTTGGGTTCCGACTTCACGGAGAACTACTACGAATATGAGTTGCCCATCGAGGTTACCCCGTGGGGTGTGGGCCGCGACACGAACGCTATCTGGCCGAAACAGAATATGGTCTACATCACGCTGGATTCTTTGGTCGCCATGAAGATGGAGCGTAATCGACAGATACGTGCCGGCAACCATCCCAGTATCCTGGTACCTTACTCCCCGGTTCGACTCTCCAATAGCGATCCTCGTTTTACAGTGGTGGGTAATCCGAATTTGGGCGAGGTGACTACCATTATGATTGGTGTCCGAAATCCGAAGAAGCGAGCGGGTGAAGCAGAAACCAGTGGCTATTATGACGACATGAAGCCTAAGTCGGTGGAGGTGTGGGTCGACGAGTTGCGGTTGAGCGGCTTCGACGACCGACAAGGTGTAGCTGCGTTGCTGCGCGCCCGTACCACATTGGCGGATGTGGGTGATTTGACCATTTCGGGTGTCTATTCCAGTCCCGGTTTCGGTCAGTTGGAGCAGTCTATCACCGAACGCTCGCACGAAACCAACGTCAACTTCGATGTGGCTACCAATATCGATGGTGGCAAGCTGATATTCCCCGAACGTTGGAACATCAAGATTCCTGTGCACTATGACTACTCTTTGGCCGTGGTGCAACCCGAATACAACCCGCTGAATCCGGACGTGAAGATGAAGGACGAACTGGCGGAACTTTCGGCTACGGAACGCGACTCTTTGCGCTACCTGACCAATAAGGTCATCGAACGCCAGAACGTCAACTTGATGAATGTGCGCAAGGAGCGTGACTTCTCCAAGGGAAATAACAAGATGCACATTTGGGACATTGAGAACTTCGACCTTTCGTACTCTTACTCCCAATTGCTGCAACGCGACGAGGATTTGGAGATGAACAACGAGTTCATTCATAACGGTGAAATCGGCTATACGTTCAGCACCAATCCGAAGAACTATAAACCGTTGTCTAAGGTTAAATGGCTTAAAAACAAATGGTTCCAGATTATCCGTGATTTCAATATCACGCCTATGCCGAAGAACCTCACCTTCCGCACAACGTTGCACCGTGATTTGCAGGAATTCAAGTATCGTCCTAAGAGTCAGGGTAATATCATCATTGACACCAACTATGTGAAGTCGTTCGACTGGACGCGTAACTATGGTATCAATTGGGATATCTTCCAGAGTTTGAAACTGGAGTTCAAGGCGGATGCATCTGCGCGTATCGACGAGCCCGATGGCCGTATTGACACGCGAGTGAAGAGGGATTCTGTATGGCATTGTCTCGGAAGAGGCGGTCGTACCACCGATTATCGCCAAAACTTCAGCGCTACTTATCAGATTCCTATCAACAAGATTCCGTTGTTCAAGTTTGTGACAGCCAATGCACGCTATACTTCCATGTATATGTATACGGCTTCTGCACTCTCCCTTGCCAATTTGGGTAACACTATCCAAAACTCCCAAAATATTCAGGGTAACGCCACTTTGAACTTTGTAACGCTTTACAATTCAGTTCCTTATCTCAAGAAAGTGAATCAAGGAATTGCGCAAAACAAGGGTAAAGCAGACAAGGATAAGAGCGGTAGAAACGGGAAGGATGAGAAGGATGAGGGAGACCGAGGCATGAAGGGTAAAAAGGGCGACGACAAAAACGATTCTCTGAAGGAGAAACCTCAAATAGGCAGGATGATTTTGGATGGTACTGTCCGGTTGCTGATGTCTGTGCGAAATGTCTCCGCCACCTTCACGCAAGGTCGTGGAACCGTGCTGCCCGGCTATATGTATTCGGCTTCTTTGCTTGGACATGGAAAGGAGGCCAATGGTCCCGGATTCCTCTTCATGTTCGGTGGACAGCCTGACATTCAAGCTATTGGTGCTCGCAACCATTGGCTCACGACCGATTCCCTGATGAATGCGCCATACCAGAGAACCCGCAATCAGGTGATCAACTTCCGAGCGACTGTGGAGCCGTTCCGCGACTTCCGTATTGATGTTTCCGCTAATCGGAATTTCACTGAAAACTTCTCAGAATACTTCCATGTTGACGAGTTAGGCAATGTGTCGCATTACACACCGCAGCGTTCCGGTTCGTTCAGTATGACCTATTGTGCTTTGGGTACCTTCTTTATGGACCATGATGAGTTGTTCCAGCAATTCCGCGATGTGCGCTCCCAGTTGGCGCAGCGTTATGCTGAAAACAACCCCAACTACACAGGAGAAATTGATCCCGAAACTGGATACCCTGTCGGTTACAGTGCGATTTCCCAGGATGTGTTAATGGGAGCATTCCTTACGACCTATCTTAGCAAAGATGCTGAAAAGTCGGACATTTTCTCGCCGTTCTTGAAGATTCCGTTGCCCAACTGGCGCTTGAATTACAATGGCTTGACGAAACTCAAGGTCATGAGCAAGATTTTCCAAAGCTTCTCATTGATTCACAACTATACCTGTACCTACAGCGTGGGCAGTTATTCCACCAATATTGCTTACAGACAAGATGAGAACGGATATCCCAATGCTTACAATACGCTCGGTGACTTCATTGCTGCGAATGAGCTGAGCCAGATGGCGTTGAACGAGCAGTTCGGACCGTTGATTGGTTTTGATATGACGTTGAAAAACAGCATGTTGATGAAAGTGGAGTATAAGCAATCGCGCAACCTCTCCCTCAGTTTCGCCAACACGCAGATCACCGAAACCACCAGCAAGGAAGTTACGGTTTCTGCCGGTTACCGCTTCAAAGATATCAAGCTCGGATTGGTGTTCGCAGGAACGAAACGTCAGTTTGTCAGCGATTTGAACGTCACCGCCGGTTTCGGTTTGAAGGACAATCAGACGATGCTGCGCCGTATCACCGAGGATAACGAGCAGGTGACTTCCGGCTCCTTGAATGTGACCATCAATGTGGCTGCCGACTATCAGTTCAGCCGTATGGTGAGCATGAAGTTCTACTACGACCAGGCAATTAACCGTCCGAAGGTCATGAACCAGTATAACAACATGAACTTTGAAACGGGTATCCAGTTGCAGCTGATGTTGTCACAATAGCTTTTATGATTAAAAGGTTTTGTCGAATCGTTTTTGTTGTCGTCATCCTTACAATGACCTCCCTTTCCTCGTGTCATTCGCCGAATCAGAAGGAGGCGGAAAGCGCTTCTCAGGCTATAGAAACGGCGGTTGAGGAGCCGGTGGACCCGTACACCGATTTTGAAAAGCAACTCATTGATTTCGGCCTACAGGACATTGCGGAGGTGGATTCCACCATCGGGGTGAAGATGGTTTACGCCACGCCTGACAATTTTCTCGGACATGTGCTCTATCACGACCTCAATCATGCCTTTATGGTGCCCGCAATGGCGCAGAAACTCGCCAAAGCGCAACAGCGATTGAAGGCATTGCACCCCGACCTCTCCTTACTTATCTACGATGCCGCCCGCCCGCTCAGCATCCAACGCGAGATGTGGGAGTCGGTGAAGGGTACGCCCAACATCTCTTTCGTTGCCGATCCCGCCAAGGGAAGGGGAATGCACAACTATGGTGCCGCGGTGGATATCACCCTGATGGACAGCACGGGGAAACCGCTGCCGATGGGTTCAGCGCACGACTATTTCGGTCCGGAGGCGCGTATCGACCACGAAGAGGAATTGCTGGAAAACGGGCTGATTACCGAAGAGGAGTTGGCAAACCGCAGACTTTTGCGTCGGGTGATGACGGAAAGCGGATTTATTACCTGCGTGTCGGAGTGGTGGCACTTCAACCACATTCCCTCCATCCGGGCGAAGCAGGAACTGAAAATCATCGATTTTGATTAGGGACTGTCGGATAGGTTAGTCCATTTGTTAGTCCACAAAAAAAGCACTTACGAATCGTAAGTGCCTTTCTTTTTGCGCTCCCTCAAGGACTTGAACCTTGGACCCTCTGATTAACAGTCAGATGCTCTAACCAACTGAGCTAAGGAAGCGTTCCGTTTTTGATGGCGCAAAAATACACTTTTTTTCATTCAAATATCATCAAATGCAATATTTTTTAAAATTAATGTATTTTGTTGATATTGAATTAGTTGTAGTGCTTGCAACTGCCTGTCGTGCTCCATCCTTCCTTCTGCCGATACTGTTTTTTGTCTAAAAATCGTACTTTTGCCGACAAAATCGCGAAAAATATGGCCATACCCTTCACCCGACAAATACTATCCAACGGGCTGCACGTGCTGGTGCATGAAGACCACACCACGCCGCTGGCCGCCTCTACCATCGTCTATCGTGTGGGCTCGCGCGACGAGGATCCCGCCTGCACCGGTCTGGCGCACCTGATGGAGCACTTTATGTTCAGCGGTTCCGAACACGCATCCGACTTCGACTTGGCGCTTCAGAAAGTGGGCGCCATCAACAACGCTTACACCTCCCAGGACTTGACCAACTACTATATCGTGCTGCCAGCCAACAATATAGAGACCGCTCTTTGGCTTGAATCCGACCGGTTGGCCGCCCTTTCGTTCAGTCAGCAGGGACTGGATGTGCAGAAGCAGGTGGTGATGGAGGAGTTTAAGGAGACCTGTCTGAACGTGCCTTACGGCGACCTGATGATGCAGATTTACGGGCTGAGCTACCAGCGTCACCCCTACCAGTGGCTGCCCATCGGCAAGGAGCTGTCGCACATCGAGCAGGTGGATATGTCCATCATTCGCAAGTTCCACGATAGGTTCTACTGTCCGGCCAACGCCATCCTCGTGGTGGCGGGCAACGTACACGCGGAGGAGATTTTCGAGCTGGCCGACAAGTGGTTTGGGGACATACCGTCCGGGGAGCGGAACCCCTACCAATACCCCCATGAAGCTCCCGCGACAGAAAATAGGTTTAGAGAAGTTCGGAAACCCGTGCCCGACGACATGCTCTTCAAGAGCTGGCTGATGTGCGCCCGCACCGATGCCGACTACTGCGCTTTCGACCTGCTCTCCGACATCCTTGGAACGGGGCAGAGCTCCTATCTCTACCGCAAATTCGTGGTGGAGGAGAGGCTCTTTACCGACATTTCCGCATCGGTGGCCGGTTCCGCTGACGAGGGTTTGTTCTTTGTCAGTGGTCGTCCCGCGGAAGGGGTTTCCATTGAGAAGGCGGATGAGGTGTTGTCGAAATATCTCTCTGATTTTCAGTTTGATAATAAGCTTTCTTACGATTTGCAGAAGGTGAAAAACAATGCCGAATCCATTATTTTGGAGCGCAACCTGAAAGTGGAAGACCGCGCCAACACCTTGGCCACGGGCGAATTTTACAGTTGTGCCGAGGATTTCGCCGACGAGCGCATCGGTTACTTCGCGGTTACCGAAGAGGACATTCGACGAATTACCAACACGATGTTTAAGAAGTCGTGCGGGAACACGCTGTATTACAATAGGTTAAAAGGTTAGAGGTTAAAGGTGAAAGGGAGGGACTTTTCTAGTTCGTCGCGACGGGTAGCTTGGCAATATTTTAAATCACTTTTTCTGATTTTGTCGCCCCAACGTGACTTCAGCGGCATATCATTCTCCCACGTGCCTTCAAAATAGGGATACCAGCATTGTACGTATTGTTTCCATGATCCGGAAGGGTTGGACGAGTGGATCAGTCGTCCGCAACTGTCATATTCCCCTTCCGAATACCATGCATACTGACTAACAGGGTTGTAGGTCAATCCCAGCTCGTGTAGGTCGCCTTCCCCATGTCGCAGTCCGTGTTCGAAATGCCCCTTATAGCGCAAGTCGCCCGTGCCTTTGTGAATGGGGTCTTGGGCCTCTTTCTCCAAATCGGGTTCCACCACATAGCGCAGCTCTCCCTCGCCATGCGGCAATCCATTTTCGTCGGTCTCCCCGACATACAATAACTTGATAAACTTTATCGGTTTTTTCATAACTATTTGAATTATGGTTGGTTATTTCCCTTCGTAAGCCTCCTTGGCGTCGGCATAATCGGAGGTCACGCCATCATCGGTCAAGGTGTGCACGAAAAAAGGGTTGGTGTCCTTTTTTGGTGTTTCAGACGCTATCTTTCTCAATTTGACTTCAACGCAATAGTCCCATGATCCGAAACTGTACCAGCCGCTCGACCACGACTCGTCCGGCTTCAGGGCTTTTTCAATGTGAAGCCCCTTGAAGAAAATCAGGTGAACGGCCTCGTTGTCAGTACCCGCAAATTTGCATTCCACCGCTTCATACCCGCCATAGCTGGGTTTCCAAGGCACCTCCTTGTTCTTCACCAACTTACTCACAGGGCAGGTGTGTGTTGAGGTGCCGCCCATGTTGCGTCCCGTCACCTCGCACACTTTGTGGTCTTTTGCTTCAAGCACCAACTCGTACTCTTTCCAGTTAATTGCCATAATGATTTCAAGTGTTAGTCGCGGAGGCAGCGGACGGAACATCCGTAATACTGAATGGTGCCAGAGCGGCCCACGAAGGCACTATTGTAATGTAGGGAGTGGTGCCAAGCGGTTTCATCAACGAATTCCGTAGCACTCCAAAATGCGGCGATGCTGCCAGGGAGGGAATAGCTAGAGTTGGGATATATGTTTGCCGGCAACGCACCGAAACCAGCTGCATTGTTGGAACTCTGGTCGTCTCCCACAGCACATGTTTCGCTATAAGATTGCCAACCGGAAGTGGACGACAATGCTTTCGCGATGAAGGTCGAATCATTGTTGCATAAATATTGGCTCTGACCACCCAAATAAACCTCTAATTCCGTCCATTCCGCATCGCTCGGCACATGCCAACCGGTTGGACAGACGCCCTGCACACCACTCGGATTGGCACTGGATGAAGGAGAGTTGTGCATTACAGCCTTCCAATTATAGAGATAACCATATTCAAGTGGACAATCAGGTATATAATAATACGCCAATGTAGTTGACCAGCCGTCTCCTGGGGAAATGGTTGTGCCATCAGAATAGTGCGTAGTGCGCAAGTTCTCCGCCATCCAGCATTGCTGGCCAAGCTGCACAGTGCTGTAAACATTACCCTCGTAGTCTGTCACAGTTGCAGCACCAACACAGGGCTGTCCGTCTGGTGAAGATGCGGCAGCAGTCGTGAAACTCACCTCTTCTCCATAGCTCGTTCCCTCTGCCGTAGTCACAAACGCGCGGTATGAATAACCTGTGTTGGCAGTGAGTCCTGTGAGATTGTAGGACATCGTCTCGCCAGATGCATTAACTGTTGTATAATTGCCACCCTCAGTAACCTTCCATTCAAAGCCCTGTGCAGTAATGGTTACATTGTCAGGATTGGAAACAGTGCCGTTAAGCGTGGCGGAGGTGGTTGTAATAGCGGTCACAGAATCTGTAGTTACAGTAGGCAACAAGATTTGAGTACTATCAGAAGAGCCTCCAGTAGTATCGCGGAGACAGCGGACGGAATAGCCGAGGTGTTTGCCATAGTTGTTGCGATACACGTAGGCGTAATTGTAGTTGAAGCTGCGGTACCAACTGTTACCTAAAGAGGCCTCCGTAGAACTCCAGAAGTAAGCATATTTGTCGGAATTGGTGAAACCAAGGTTGTAACGATAGCCTGCGGGCATCGCACTGAAACTGGTGGAATTGTTGAGATCCATATTGTTTCCTACAGCACATGTGGAAGAACTGGAGGACCAACCAGTGGTAGATGACAAAGCTTTGGCTATATTTTCCGTATTGTTCATGCAAAGATAATCGCTTTGGCTACTTACATAGTCGGTCAACTGCGTCCATTCCGCATCACTCGGCACGTGCCAGCCGGTCGGACAGATGCCCTGCACTCCGCTCGGATTGGTGTTGCTGGATGATGCACCGCGCATCACCGCCGGCCAGTTATATAGGTAGCCTCGCTGCGTCAAAGGGATGGCTGAACTGCTGTAATCGTAGTAGCACGGCTCCGCACTGTTCGTGTAGGAACTGTCAAGAGGAATTGCTGTGCCGTCTGCGTAGTGCGTCGTCCGCAGGTTGTCGCGCATCCAACACTGATTGCCGATCTGCACCGTGGCATATACATTACCCTCGTAGTCGGTCAGCGTGCTTGTGCCACAGACGAAATCGTCGGTATGATGGTTCGTGTCCAACGCGCTAACGATTTCCTGAAGGCTGTCGATTTGTTGTTGCATTTGTTGTTGCAACTGTTGCAATTGTTGCAATTGTTGTTGAAAATCGTTCCGTAAGGAGTCCATCAACAAGGTGAGGGTGCGTAGGTTAACCGCATCGTATGCTTCCGTAGGGTCAGACACATCCTTCAATTGTCTGCTTCCTGCAGAATTGCCAATGGCTGTTACATCTGACAATGTTTGAGTTTCCTCAATTAGATATCCGGCGTCATTGGTGAAAGCGCTGACATTGGTAGGGACAGTCGGGATAGTCGGGGTGTTGGTGATTTCCGAGTAGTTGTAGGTCGGTTTGTTGGCCTCTTTCGCCCAAGCAGGCACTGTCGGGTCGGTTTCGGTATAGTTCGTTAAGTAGCCAGCATCATTGGTGAACGCGCTTACGTTGGTGGGAACAGTCGGAATGGCAGGGATGGAGTCCATTGTGATGTAACCGGCGTCATTAGTGAAAGCACTTACATTGGTAGGGACAGTCGGGATAGTCGGGGTGTTGGTGATTTCCGAGTAGTTGTAGGTTGGTTTGTCGGCCGCTTTCGCCCAAGCGGGCACGGTCGGGTCGGTTTCGGTGTAGCCCGTCAGATATCCCGCGTCGTTAGTAAAAGCGCTGACATTGGTAGGAACAGTGGGGATAGCGGGAGTGTTCGTCAGGTCGTTATAGTCGCCACTGAAGCCATTTCCCGCCTCTTTTGCAAACAGCGCGTAAGGAACGCTTAACAGCTGCTGCGTGCTGGTGACGCTGTAGTTGGTACCTCCGTTAGGGTCAGTTTCGGTTTTTAAGAAAAAAGGACCGTTCGCCCAGTCAATGTCAGTGAAAGTGCCCTGTTGCACACTGCCCGCACCGATCTCCAGCGTCATCAACCCATTGGCATTGGTGGTCACCGTGTGGGTTTCCACATAAACGGGGTTGCCGGTGGCCGCTCCTTGCAGCACACTCACACGCACACCTACAGCATGGCTGTTAATCAGCTGGTTGGAAGCATCGCGAACCACCGCCTGATACGAGAATTTTTCGGGTGCTTGCGCCATCATTCCGCATATCAGCAGCAAGAAAAGGGAAATAAGAGAAATCTTCTTCATTGTTCGTTCTTTTAAGTTTGATGAAAACTCTATAAATGTCGACTGCAAAGATACAAAAATAACACGGAACACAAAAAAGTGCAAGAAAAAATCGCAAAACATTTGCAGTATACCGGTGACCGGTGACCGGTGCGATGATGGTCTCAAAGCTGAGGCCCTGATTCGGGGCGGTAACTTCTTAACGATTTGTGCTACAGCTTGATATGAAAAGCACCTTCCCATTTGGGATGGTGGTTTTTCAACGTGCTTGCCATAATCTGGCTTCAACAAAAGGGTATCGCGAAACGCGACCCCCTTCTCGCAAAAACGCCCTCCCGAAATGCGCTTGCAAATGAAATTTACAATTTACAATTGACAGACGATTTGCAATGGGTCGATGACCGTACGTTTCATACGGTCATCCTCCTCAACGTGCCTCAATTTATCGGGTCAGCTTTTTTGGAATCTTAAAACCACCGCCCTAAATCAGGGGAGTGGTTTTGTCGTTTCGTTCAAAAAACGCATTGCAAATGAAATTCACGGTTGACTGCCGCTCAACAAAAATTGTTGTAATTGCCAATTTATAAGTTAATCACCTGAATATTCAGCGCTCGCTCAATATTGGCAACCACTTCAAGCGTCAAATTCTCCCTTCCTTTTAAGATTTTGGATACATATTGCTGCGTACAATGTAGTCGATCGGCCATACCTTGTTGAGTGAGGTTCTCAGCTTTCATATAGGCCAGTAATAACACGGCTATACGCTGGGAATATTGCAACCAAGCTGCATTCTCGCGCCTCCATTCCGCCTCCTCTCTCCATTGGGACGGCGTTTTGCTTTGATTTCTCAACAAATAATCAACTGTTTTCTGTTTCATATAGGTAGTCTTCGTTTGTTTCTGACAAATAATCGGTAAAACCATCGGCATCAATTGCCCCTTCTTGAAGTAGCAAGTTGCGAACCAGTTCCATATTGTTTAACTCTCGCAGGGTGTGTTCCCTTTCCTGCATTGTTCTTGTCAACTTAATAGCTCCGCCTGTGATAATATAGCACCCGGGTTCCAGCTTGATGGCATATAAACGGAGCCAAGATGCGTGACTCCGATTTCTAGCGAGACGTGCCTTTTCTCTGCCTAAAAGCATTTCCTGAGTACGATTGTTTTCCAAAGGACGGAATAACTTATCGAGATTTGAGTCAGGCGAGAGATCCAAAATAAGGCATTGCAGCTCGTTGCTATCGTCAATAGTATCATAAATGGCTTGATTGACATCAGTTATTTTGAAGTAGGCCTCTAGATCAGACATATTGTCACAAAAAAAGTTCATAAGCCATTCTGGATCACTCCATTGTGAGAATAGTTGTTGCAGTACATTGTCTGTTTCATTATCATATCGTACTGCCCATAAGTTATTGTTGGTTAATATTTTATCAAATTCCATGATTAAGAAGATTAAAGAACAACATGTTTTTTCAAGGCTGCAAAGATACAATTTATTTTTAAATGACAATGATTTTTTATTTTACGACTATAATTGTATTCCTATACGACAGAACCTCTTTCCCGCAAGGGCACGTCGCCTCCAAAAATCGCAAATCATTTGCAGTATACCGGTGACCGGTGACCAGTACCCCGAAAACCCCGAATCCGAAAATTTCTAACTCCGATGTAACTCTGACTTAAGTCTGACTTTTCCCCTACCCAACACCGAAAAACCGCAAATCGCGACTCGTAAACCGCAACTCGCAAACTGTCAATTACTTAACCATAAGTTCTTTATAAATCAGCCACTCACCCGTTTTTTTGCTATCTTTGCCGTCGAAACTTTCAAATTGAAACAGATAAAACGGTTATGCAAATGAAATACATAAATGCAAAGGTGATGCTCGTGACGCTGCTGCTTGTGGCGGTGCAATGCGTGTGGGCGCAAACCTACTTGACCGATACTTATAAACCCACTGAATCTCAGCATTATAAGGCCTATCCCACAACGGGCGACGGCATTATGCAGATCGCTGTCTACAAGTACAAGGGCGGCTTCACGCTCGGCTCCGGTCGCGGTGGACTGGTGAGCAGCAATACCCCGGGATACGTGGTGTTCGACCTGCCTGCTGGCTTCGACAAACTGAGCTTCGTGTTGGGTCCCGACAGCCCTAACAGCGCCTCCGACAAGTATAACGCCATCATCACCGTGAAGGCCGATGGCAAAAAGGTGTTCGATAAGGTGGTGTGGGAACACGACGCGCCCCAAGAGTATACCGTGGATCTGAACGGTGCGCGTCAGCTGCGGTTCGACGTGCAGAGAGGCGAAGCCAACTTAGCTTTCGGTGCCGTGAAACTCTGGAAGTCAGGACAGACGTTCAAACCCTCGGGCGATCCGCTGCGCAGCATCCCCTTGACCGACCGCGTGCAGCTCGTGGGTCAGCTCTATCCCTACTTCATCCGCCACTCCGGCTGGGTGGCCCCCATCACTTCGCAGGAGGTGAAGGGCATCCGCAAGGAGACGAGCATCAGCATTAACCGCGTGGAATACAAAACCGGTCTGCAATTCACTGCCGACCAGGCTTTTGTAGGCAACAACGAGGCGTGGGCTTACTTCTGGCTGCAGAAAAAATACGACAAGGTATCGTTCATCATCGGGCCGCGCGACAACCAATCCTCCGCTGCAACGGGCTGGCTGACCGTGATGGCCGATGGCAAAATCATCTACGAGAAACAGGTGACGCAACAGGATTTGGCTGAGCAGGTGGTGCTCGACGTGACCGGCGTGAACCAACTCTCGTTCCACAGCATCGACGAGGCGAGCCGCATCTTGGGCGGCATCACCTTCGGGGTGGTCAACATTTTCGCTTATCCGAAAGGTTACGATATTGCCCAAATTCCCCAAGCGGGAGTCATCAATGCCTCTCAAAGCAAGCTGGCCAAACTCCCTGATATGTGCAAACTGGTGTCGAACATCCGACCCTACTCCGTGCAGGGCATCGCGGGTTTCGACCAGACCATTTTCGACGGCGAGTCCGACTACATCACCTTCTCGATGGGCGGCGAGCAGTTTCCCGAAGGCTTTATCCTGACCAGCGGCAAAACGCTCTTCGACGACAACATCTCGGCCTACTACAAGTTCGACCTGGCGGGCGAGTTCGACTACATGTCGTTCACCGTCGGCGCGCTCACCAAACGCCGCACCCAACAGGACGACAACATCCGTGTCTATTGCGACGGCAAGGTGGTGCTCGACACCGTGATTCACGTCACGTGGCCCAACCAGCGCTTTGTGGTGCCGCTCAACAAGTGCCGCACGCTGACTTTTGCCAAGCCCGGTACCATGCAGCAGAAAGACAGTTACTTCGGCATTGGCGATGTGACGCTCTACCGTGGTAAAGTGCAGGACAACAGCGAGTTGTTCTCGCATCCCAAACCCGATTGTCCGCCCGAGGCCGACCTCATCGACCTCTGCAAAGCGCCCTACTACCACTATGTGGGCCGCTACCTCAGCGTGCTCAACAACTTCGATTTCAACGACTGTTTCCAAAACGGAGGTTCTCAGCGCAGATACTTCCAGATGCACGACGGCAGCAAGATTTACAAGGGCGTGATGCTGGAGACCAACATCCCGCCTGCCCTTGAGAATATCACGCCCATGCAGGCACTGTTCATGTTCATCACAGGCGCAGGATCAAACGTTTCCAGTAGTAATGTCAGTGCCAGCACCGGCATCACAGGAGGCGCTTCGGGAATGCCCGCCACCTCTGGGATTTTGAGCCTTTTCAGTGCCGGCGGACACCAATCGTCGGCCTGCGCCTTCAACCCGTATGGCGAATACGACGAGCTGACATTCACCGTGGCTTGCAAGTCGCCCTACGTGGAACCGGGCACTGCGCTCTACGGTGACGGCAAAGCACCCGCTGTGCGGCTTGATGTCTTCGCCGACCAGGTGAAAGTGGGCGAATTCTGGGTGAGCAACGAGATGAAACCCACCACTTACACCGTGCCCATCAACAAATGCCACCAGCTGATGTTCTGGCTGGAGTGCGGCGATGTGCGTTCGGGACAGTATGTGCTTTACGACATGACAGTTCGAAAAAAAGAAAAATAAAACCATCCTATCATGAAGAAATTTTTAGCTCTCTTAGTTATTGTTTTCTTAGGCGTTTGGTGTTACCGCAGTTGCATCCACAAAAAAACGGATGCTACAGATGACGTCACGGTACTGAAACAGGTAAAAGTGACGGCCTTGAGTGCCAATTTGCGCACGGGACCCGGCACGAATTACGATTATGCCACCGTCAGTGCCGATGGCACCGGCGGCAAATGGAAACTGAAACGCGGCACGGTGCTCGACGTGATCAGCGAAACTGTCGACTGGTACGAAGTGCGTCCCGTCGGCAACACGCGAACGGCCTACATCAAGAAGTCTTTGTGTGCCGATTTGGACCAGGCGCAATCCAAGGCCAGCCGCAAAACCCAAAAGGAGCAGTCTGCCGCTTCCGCCCAGAATGCCTCCAAAAACCGGTCGGAGGCCTCCTCAGCAAATCAGGATGACGGCGTGGTGGAAGAGGTCACCAAAGGCAAACCTCAAGAGGATGATGTGATTTTTTAATTCAAGTGTTCATTAAAAAGCGAAAATATGAAACGATTTTTATTCTTTTGTGTTTCAATAATACTTGTTTTTCAAGTAGTTGCACAACCGTCAAACAATAGAAGCGGTGGTTTGTACACTCTGACATCGCTCTCCAATATTTTGCCTGGAGCCATCCAAATCACGACTCCGCACCATTTCAGGATTGTCCAAAATGTGACTCTTGAACCCAATGATACGTTACTTTTGGAGGCTGACGACGAATATATTTTGGTAAATAACGGGGTGTCAATCACTATTTTAGGTTCTTTGCAAACGCAAGAAAGAACCCAGCCGCTGCTCATACAAGGCGACAATACGCAAAGTAACTATTTTGATATGTTCATCGAAGATGCGGGTGCCAGCACCCTTTCGAAGATCCATGTTCAATATTGCCAGCGTATCACGCTGATTAACACTCCGGTGCTGATTGATTCGTGTGAGTTCGACCACTTTTCCAATCATGTGATCAGCTACATGAACTGCCATCCCGTGATTCGGAACAGCTATTTCCACGACAATCAGGCCTGTGCAATTCAGTCGGCAGTGAACACCGACGGTAGTCCGACAATTGTCAACAACGTATTTTATAACAATGTTTTAGGTAACGCCAATACGCCACAGATCAATATCGGACCGGGCACAACAGACTCGATTCGCATCATCGGCAACCGCATTGAGGGCGTGGCCAGCAACATGTCGGGCGGCATCGGCATCATGAACATGAGCAATCAAAACGTCACGAAGTTGCTGTTGAAGGACAATGTGATTATCAATAACCGTTATGGTTACACACAGAACGGAATGCGCATTTCCGCGGATATTGTCAATAATCAATTCATTGACAATAACTTAGAGGTGACTCCGAACAATGGCGGCAGCGGTATCAGCATTTATGGTTCCGACACCACTTGTGCTGCCAAACTACGCCACAATATTATTACCGGCAATTTGTGGGGTGTTACGACCATCTACTACCATCACGTGGATATGGGAACGGTTGAAGATCCCGGTTACAACGTGCTGTACAACAACGGCAACGGCGGCGTTGATTATGAGCTGTATAACAACGCTTTCAGCAACATGAATGCGGTTGGCAACTATTGGGGTTGCGACAACGATGCAGCAGCGGAGGCGGTGATTTTTCACCAGGTGGATAATCCGTCTTACGGATTAGTCAATTTCCAACCAATTTATTTGGTGGAGCCCGAAATCACGGGGTTTGACTTTTTGATGGAGAACAATCCCACTCTTGAAAATCCTTACTTTGGAGACATGTACGGAGAAATCACTGCCGATGACTCCATTCTTTTTTATGTGGGATGTGTGCATCCTGATTTGACGCAGATTTACCCGACGATTACCAAACCTTTCTGGGTGACAGTTACACCTGACGAGTCTGAGGCTCAGAACTTTATGTACACCGATGTCCTTTATACCGCTGCTACGCCGCATCAATCTACACGCACGTACGTAGTGCATGTCAATTTTGGAGGTGATGTTCCTGAGAACGAATTAACGAAAATTAACCTGACTCCCAATCCGGTCACGCAGGGATTTTTCCAGATAGACATTCCTACGGACGAAGATTTTACTTGGACGATGTTTGCTACAGACGGCAAAATTGTTATGAATGGTGTGGCTAATTCTGGAAATCAGAAAATCAGCACAAATCATCTTCAAAAAGGAATGTATTTGATTACATTTCAACAAGGAAAAAAGATTTTGACGAAAAAATTGATAATTCAATAATATGAAGAGATATTTTATAGGCTTTATCCTATTTTTCGGTTTTCTTTTTAGTTACGCACAGCAGGATTTCCGCAATCCGAACCTCTCCATAGACGAGCGGGCGCAACTGCTTCTAAAACAGCTTACTTTGGACGAGAAGTTGGGGATGATGGAGCATCACAACCCGGCGATAGAGAGGTTGGGAATTCCGGCGTACAGCTGGTGGAACGAGGCTTTGCATGGTGTGGCGCGGAACGGATTCGCCACGGTGTACCCGATGCCTACAGCGTTGGCCGCCACGTTTGACGATAAGTCGGTGAGGAAGATGTTCTCAATGGTTGCCGATGAAGCGCGGATGAAATATTACCAATCCCAAAAGGCTGGCGAATATGACGACTATACCGGCCTCACCTTTTTCGCTCCCAACATCAACATTTTCCGCGATCCGCGTTGGGGTAGGGGAATGGAAACCTACGGTGAAGATCCGTACTTGACCGCCCGTATGGGTGCTGCTTGCGTGAACGGGCTGCAACAGAAAAGGAACGGCCGCTACAAGGCTTTGGCATGCATCAAACACTTTGCGGTGCACAGTGGACCCGAAGCGGATCGCCACTCCTTCGATGCCAAAGTGAGTGGTCGTGATATGTGGACAACCTATCTACCTGCTTTCCAGTATATTGTGAGAAATACAGATGTGAGCATGGTGATGTGCGGCTACAATCGGCTGAACGGCGAACCCTGTTGTACCAACGAGAATCTGCTGGTGAACATATTACGCAATCGATGGGGGTATGATCGGCTCTTTGTCACCGATTGCTGGGCTTTGAACGACTGCTGGGAGCGCGATACGGTGATTCCGCGGCATGAAACGCATGCCACCGCCGCCGATGCTGCAGCTGCGGCGTTTGGCTCTGTCGTTGATTTGGAGTGCGGCAGCGGTTTGAATGCGTTGAAAGAGGCTGTGGAGCAGGGACTTATACCCGTTGAGGTTATAGATGCTCACGTCCTGAAGGTGCTGAAGGCTCGTCTTGAGTTGGGCATGTTCGATCCTGAGCAACCTTTTAATACAAAACCTGACACAACCAAGTTTGATCAGATGGCTCTCGAAATGGCGCAAAAAAGTATTGTTTTGTTGCAAAATAATCAGCATATCTTACCTTTACGCTTCAACAAGTACAAAAAAATAGCGATTATTGGACCCAATGCTGCAGATCCGGTAATGTTATGCGGCAATTACAACGGAACGCCTCGTCACGCAGTCACCTATTACGAAGGAATTATGCACTATTTGGACCAGTTTCCTGACAATCAGCGCCCGTTATTATACTTCGATACTGCCTGCCATCATGTTGACAATAAGTATCGATTGCCAAATGATTTTTATGATCAGATTGCTTCAAGCGACATAGTGATTTTCGTTGGCGGCCTCTCCCCCGAATTGGAGGGTGAGGAGTTGAAGGTGGAGCTGGAAGGTTTCCATGGTGGCGACCGCACATCCATTGAATTGCCTCGTGTTCAAGAAGATATGATGAAAAGAATCCAGAAGATGGGTAAGCCTATCGTGTTTGTGCTTTGTTCCGGCGGTGCCGTGGCGTTGGATTGGGAAGACCAAAACGCAGCGGCAGTGTTGGCGGCATGGTATGGCGGTCAGGCAGCGGGAACGGCCATGGCAGACGTGCTTTTCGGCGAGGTAAACCCCAGTGGAAAATTGCCCGTAACCTTCTATAGCTCAGAGAATACGCTACCTCCTTTCGAGAATTATGCGATGACAGGTCGCACCTATAGGTTTATAACGGAAGATCCGCTCTATCCGTTCGGTTATGGTCTGAGTTACACCAATTTCAAATACTCGGATGGCAAGTTTGATCCAAACACCCGAACCTTTACTTGCCGTATTGAAAACGTTGGCGAGCGCGATGGAGAAGAGGTGGCGCAACTCTATCTGACCAATAGAAATGATGCTAAAGGTCCGGTGAAGACATTGGTGGGCTTCGAGCGCGTTTTTGTTCCCGCTGGTGGTTCTGTATGGGTTACAATAAGCATTAATAATGAGTTTTTCCAGACTTTTTCGGATAAACAACAACAATTTGAGTTTTCTTCTGGTCCTTACGTTTTGCAATATGCCGACAAATCGCTGGAAATAAAATTCTGAATATCATACTTGAACATTTCGTATTTTTGCAGCCCGAAAAAATTGATTATGAGTGTAAAACCGATTATTGCCCCTTCATTGTTGTCGGCGGATTTTAACCGCTTGGGCGAAGAGATACAAATGTTGAACCGTTCTGAGGCCGATTGGATCCATCTCGACGTGATGGACGGCGTTTTCGTGCCGAACATTTCATTCGGAATGCCGGTTATCAAGGCGGTGCGCAAGTTGGCGGAGAAGCCGCTGGACACGCATTTGATGATAGTGCAACCAGAACGTTATATTCAAACATTCAAGGAGATAGGTTGCGATTTGTTGACCGTACATTGGGAAGCTTGCACGCACCTGCACCGCACGATTGCGCAAATCAAGGAGCACGATATGCTCGCGGGTGTCGCCCTGAATCCGCACACACCCATCTCCGGACTGGAAGACGTGATTCAAGACCTTGACCTCGTACTGATTATGTCGGTAAACCCTGGCTTCGGTGGACAGAAATTCATCCCCCGTGCCCTGCACCGCATCAGCGAACTGCGCGACATGATCAAACGCAACAAGTCCAACGCGCTGATCGAAGTCGATGGCGGCGTGAACCTGGACAATATCGCCGACATCATCAAGGCCGGCGCGGATGCTGTGGTGGCTGGAAACGCCGTCTTCAAATCCGAAAACCCCGAAAATACGATTCATCAATTAAAACAATAGTAATATGAAAAAGCTTTTCACATTATTCTTGACGTTAGGTCTGTTCTTGTGCTCTTGGGCGCAAACGGTTACGTATCAGGATATTCTGGACCAGAAATCGGCCAAGGAATTGACAGGCAAAGTCGGTGGCGACAAAATCACCGAGTATGTGGCCTCTGACGGGGTGACGTACAGAATAGGATCCACCATCACGTACGGTTACCCTACCAACGGCAAGTATTACGTTTATTTTAAAGATGTGACCGGCAGTGTTTTAAATTCCATAGCAGAAGACGAAAATGCCAGCTCTACGGATCGTGCGACCAGTCAGGAGAGAGCCGAGCGCGTGGAGAACCGTGCCGGCGGCGTGGCCACCATCAAGAAAATCGAATGTCTGCCCGTGGATCCATTTAACCGGAAAACCTGCGGTTGCAAGATCTATCTCGTGCTGAACCGCGGCGGTCTGGCCTGCACCAATTTCGAGGAGGCCCTCGCGACGAAGGAGATTGTCATCAAAGCCAACCCGGAAGATGTGGCCTCCGAAGCTGCCCTCCAGGAGCTGAAAAAGTGGAAGGAAAAACTGGACCTCCAAATCATCACCCAAGAGGAATATGATGCTAAAAAGGCAGAATTGATGAAACTCATTAAATAAATTCCAACCTTTATGACAGAAAAAAAGAGAAGCACCGCTTATTGCATGTTCGTCATCGGGTCGTTGTTTTTCGTCTTCGGCTTTGTGACGTGGCTGAACAACATTTTGATCCCTTATATGCGCACTTCCTGCGAATTGACAACAGAGGTGCAGGGCTATTTCGTGACGTTTGCTTTCTACATCGCCTACTTTGTGATGTCGATACCCTCCTCTTTTGTACTGAAAAAGACAGGCTACGGCAATGGAATGGCGTTGGGTTTGGTCATCATGGCCATCGGTTGTATGATGTTCATCCCCGGTGCGAAGATGCGCAGTTATCCAATGTTCTTGCTCGGTCTGTTCCTGCAGGGAAGCGGTTTGTCTTTGCTGCAAACGGCCAGCAACCCGTTTGTTACGGTCATCGGCCCGATTGAGTCGGCAGCGAGACGTATGAGTGTCATGGGCATCTGTAACAAGGTGGCCGGCATGATTGGCATCCTGATTCTGTATAACGCCCTGTTTGGCGGCAAAGAGCAGTTGATTGAGAATATCAAGATGGCTCCTGCAGGCCCTGAAAAAGAGGCTATGTTGCAACAACTCTCCAACGGCGTGATTGTCCCCTATCTCATCATGACCGCCGTGTTGATTGCGTTGGTGCTCTTTATCAAATCAGCGCACCTTCCGGAAATTATTGAGGAGGAAAAGACCGTTGACGGCCATAAAACCAGCATTTTCAACTATCCGTATATGTGGCTCGGCGTTCTGGCCATCTTTTTCTACGTTGGTGCAGAAGTCATCGCTATTGACACACTGATTCCTTACGGCGATTATTACGGCATTCCCACTTCCGTGTCCCACTATTTCGGGGTTTACGCGCTTATTGCTTTGCTGGTGGGTTATATTTGCGGCATCTTGTTTGTGCCCAAAGTAATCTCGCAACGCAATGCGCTGATTATTCAACTGTTGCTATCTGTGGCTTTGGTTACCGTGGCGTTGTGCACCTCCGGTATCGTTTCCATCATTGCTATCATCTGCTTGAGCTTTGCGCACGCTATTATGTGGCCGGCTATTTGGCCGTTGGCAATTCGCGATTTGGGCAGCCATACGGAGTTCGCCTCTGCATTGATGGTGATGGCTATCGTAGGCGGTGCCATTATGCCGCTCATCTATGGTCATATCGCTGATGCAGTGAACCGCCACGCAGCCTACGCTTTGTTATATGTCAGCTACGCGTACATCCTCTTCTTTGCCACAGTTGGCTATAAGATTGAGAAAAAATAAGTTCGGAAATGATGATTGAATTACGGCTCTCGTAGCAACCCTTCTAACTTTTGGGTAGCTTTCGCCCAGTCGTAATGTTCGTGAACAAATAGACGCCCTCTTTCGGCAATTTCTTGATAATAAGATGGTTCCGAAAGGAGGCGTTTTAGTGTGTCCACATACTGCAGGGTGGTGTTGCATGCGACAATGGCACCCTCATTTGCAGCAGGATCCAAGGGTTTGGCTGCCAGCGGTGAAGTGACACACGGCAGTCCCATTGACATGGCTTCTAACAGCTTGTTTTGCAGACCTGTACCCATACGCATGGGAGCGATGAAGATGCGTGACCGGGCGTAACAATTGGTCATAGAGGGCACCCAACCCGTAACGGTGACGCTGTCGCTTTGCAGTGCTCGGACCTTTTTGGCAGGATCGGCACCGGCAATCATCAGCTTGAGATTGGGATACTGTTTCTTTAGTTCAGGGAATATTTCCTTGGCCAGATAAACGGCCGCATCCACGTTGGGCGGGTAATTCATATTGCCCGAAAAGATGAGGTCGTGGGTCTTCGGCACAGCGGGGTGACTGTATTTGTTGAAGTCCACACCATTGGGAATCACCACAATTTCCTCGTTCAGAGGATGTTGTATGCAATCACGGTCCAATGCGGTAATCATGGTCTTCCGTTCGAAATCGTTGAAGATGTCGGTTTCGTAGCGGGCAATGCGACGTGCCTCCATGCGCATGATAGGGCGGAAAAGCGGGAAGGCCTTCTGAGCCCGACGCTCCATCCCTTTGGAGAAAGCATCTTGATAGTCAAGGACTTTGGGAATGCGGCAGTCGCGCACATACTCTGCCATGCGGAACAGTTGACAGTAGATGCGATCAGGCTGCACGGTGCGGATGATTTCGTTGATTCGCTTGTGGTTGCGGTGACTGTAGAAATAGCCGCACTGTAAGGGCAATCCAGTGAGCATCGAGCTCGCCATATTAAAGGCGCTGCGCACGGGGTGCTGTTTCAGGAAATGCACCTCGCGGCAAAAAGGGGTCAGTTCCCGCATCGCCTCCGACGGCACGGTATGGCTGTAGAGCGCCACCAGATAGAGGTCGTGCCATTTCGACAGCTCCTTAATCTGGTAGTAAGCTCTCAGCTTGTCGCCCTTCTCCAATGGGAAGGGGATGCGGGAAAGGACCACTAGTATTTTCATTATCCGATTACCTTCTCCGTTTTCTTCATCAAAGCGCGTTCGATGCGGTCGGCTTTCATCACGTAATCGTGTGCCTTGTTGATCATCATCTCAGCCCACTCTTTGTCTTTGAGGGAGGAAGCGTTGATTTTGACGTTGAGGTAGGCACCGTGTACGGCTGCGCGGGCGCAAAGCACACCGACGCCGGCGTCAGACACGCTGGCGGGGTTGCCCTTCTTAATCATGGCCTCGCAGATTTCGAACACCTTGAAAGAGGTCTCGATGGTGCGCATCGGCACTTCAGTAGCGTATTTCGTAGCATCTTGGATGGCTTGTGAACGAGCCTCTTTCTCTTCGGGCGTACCTTTCGGCATACCGAAAGCGTTCATGATGACGTTGAAAGCGTTGGTGTCCTCGTCTACGAGCGCAAGTAGCTGATCCTTAATGATTTGACCTTTCTCAGCCCATTGGGAGAAGTATGCCCACTGGTCGTCCCAGCCGGGTTTGTGGGAAGAGAGGTTTGCGACCATCGTGCCGAGAGCGGCGCCGAGGGAGCCCATGTAAGCGGAGATAGAACCGCCGCCAGGAGCCGGACTTTCGGAAGCGGTCTCGTTGGCGAAACCGGTGCAGGTCATATTGACCAATTTCGGGGTAGTATCCTCTTTCTCAAGGAGATATTCGATGACCTTTTCTTCAGGATTGAACGGTTTGAGGTCATCCAGGCCCATAGACTTCACGGCAATTTTCACCATCTCTTTCTCATCGATACCGAGGGAGCGTTTCTGTTTGGCGAGATAGTATTTACCAGCTTGGATGAGCACTTTCTTGGGAATTAGGCCCACGATTTCAGCGCCGGTGACGCGGATGCCGCGTTTGGCAGCCTTGGCAGTCACTTCGTCGAAAGCGACATGCAGCGGGGTGGCGTTGATGTCGGTGATGTTCATGGAGACTTGTGCGATACCGTATTCTTCAATGTACCAGCCGATGGCCTTGGTGCCCTTCAGCGTACCGGGCAGCATCACCACGTTGCCGTTTTCATCCAGCACTTTCTTGCCGGTGATTTTGTTGCCCTCACGTTTCGGACGACCCTTTTCGCGCACGTCGAAAGCGATAGCGTTGGCGCGGCGCGTGGAGGTGGTATTGAGGTTGTAGTTCACAGCGATGAGGAAGTCGCGGGCACCCACAGCCGTGGCACCGCTCTTGGCAACGCTTTCCGTGAACTTGTTGGGACCGAAATCGGGTTTCCACTCCTTGGAGGTGATGCGTTCTTTCAAAGCTTCGTATTCACCTGCGCGGCAGTTAGCCAAATTGCGGCGTTCGGGTTTGAAAGCGGCGTTTTCGTAGCAATAGACGGGAATGTTCAGCTCTTTGCCAACTCTTTCGGCCAGTTTGCGGGCATATTCCACAGTCTCTTCCATGGTGATATTGGCGATGGGCACCAACGGGCAAACGTCTGTTGCACCGAAGCGTGGGTGGTCGCCATGATGGTTGCGCATATCAATCAGTTCTTGGCATTTGGCGATGAGTTGCACGGCAGCATCCACTACATAGTTGGGCTCGCCCACGAAGGTGACTACTGTACGGTTTGTCGTGGCACCGGGATCCACATCCAGAAGGGTCACGCCTTCCGCTTGACGGATAACATCGGTAACTTGTTTGATAATGTCGCTGTTTCTGCCCTCACTGAAATTAGGCACACATTCGATTAACTGTTTCATTTTATAAAGTATTGATTATTAATATATTTGATTCGCTCAAAATAAGTTTGCAAATGTACATAAATTACGAATACGCACCAATATAATAAAAAAAGGCGGCCTGAAAAGACCGCCTTATATATAATATTGTATGAATTATTCCACAATGAATTTTTTGACGGTGCTTCCGTTGCTATTGTTCAGGTGCAGGAAGTAAACGCCTTTGGAAAGATTGCTTACCGGGATTTGATACAATTCGGTACCACCATTGTGGTTAAATTGGTCAACATAAACGGTCTTGCCTGTCATATCCACAACCTTAGCGCTGAATTCTTGTGCGTCAACAGCTTCCACTTGAACGTTCACATAAGAGGAAGCGGGGTTAGGATAGAGGTTGATTTGAACATTTTCAAAAGCTTCAATACCCGTTTGAACACCATAATAAGTCAACTCAAAGCCAGTGCCTTGATTCTTGTTATCAGTACCGAAGCGGATAAGGAATCTGGAGATGGGGTTACCACCAACATTGAAAAGCGTGGTATTGTAACTGAAAACTTCTCCGATTGCCGGTGCGTTATCGATATCGAAGTGAGCGATGAGGTCTCTGGTGTTCGCGTTAACAGCCGTTTGGTTGTAAATATCAACAAAATCACCTTCTTTCAAATCGAATTTCTGGAAAGCATAGACAATCTTGTCGCAGTATTGCAGATTAAGAGTGTGTTCGCAAATCGTAGAGGCACGATAGGTGTCATTACCAGTTGCATTGTTGGGCTTGTCAGTGATAACAGCCGTTTGGTCGGTGTAAGTCTTGTTGGAGCAGATAGATTTATCGAAGCTGGTCACTTCATAGTTCAACACAAAACCATAGTCGGTTGCAGAGTTTGCGGTGGAGGTGAAGACCACGAGCACGCTGTCAGCATTGACGGTAACAGCACCCGGAAGAGCTTGTCCTTCATAGTCAGCATGGATAGCATCACCTTGGCTTGAATAGTCGTTGCAAGCGGCCATCAGGTAGTTGCCCGTAAATTGTTGTTTAACACCACTGGCTTCAGTAGCGCCATTATAAATCTTAACGTAGTCACCGTTTTGCAGTTTCAGTTTAGAAAACTCGAATTTGTAAGCGGTAGCGTCAGGGCATGCCATCACCCATCTGCGGTTGGAGTTTTGGGCATATTTCATGTTGCCGGCACCATCGCTGATTGTACCGAAGCTTGCGGTAACGCGTTTAGAGCTCTCAGCGGGTTTCTCAATAGCAGCGCTGTCGGGCATCAAATTCACCATCATAGTGTTGGAGTTGTTGTAGTTGAAGTTGCCATAGCTATTGGAAACTTGGTTGTTAATCAAGAAATAACCGTTGCCAGAACCTGCCCAACCCCAGTTTACATGGAAATAAGTGGCATTGTTGATGGTGATATAACCATCCACAATCCAAGCGTGACCGCCAGCAGCTTGGCTTTGTCCGGAGAAGAACAACGGGCGGTGTTGATCCAGTTCAGATTTAGCTAAATTTTCCCAAAGATAAATCAATGAGTCAGAGCCACCAGTGACGTCTGAAATTTCTTTAAATTGAGCTTTATCATTGTAGAAAAAGTGATCTTGGAGAGCTTCCATAGCGTAAGCGGATTGGGAGCCGGAACCGTCGTGACCATAGCTCATACGTACAGAAACACCGCTGTGGTAAATCAATTTAGCCAATTCACCATCGTATGCGCCCAAAGAGTTGGTCATAGCATCATAATCGTAGGTAGAGAGACCATAGTTGACATATTGAGCAGGATAGGTGTAGAGCAAATTGCCATCATCATCATATTCGCGAGGAATATAATACACAGAACCGTAACCATGCTCAGGATAACGATAGTAATAGAGAATATTGGCCATGGTGAGGGCGACACAACCTACAGGGGTGCGGTGATCCTCAGAGTAAGTGTTCAGAGGGTTGTAGGGACAGAATTGGTTGTAGAACTGTTCCTGTGTCCAGCGGGTGGTGATCAGAGGCTCCATGCAGGGATTGCCTTTGGTTGCGCTGTAAGGAGTGAATTGAGCAGCCAAATAGTGGTCCCAAGAGTTGCGTTTTTGCAAAGCAGCGGAAGGATTGGACATCAAGTAAGCCATATCATTGGCGTAACGCTCCATATAGAGGTCAGCGCCGATGCCTTCCTTATAGTTGCTTTCCAAAGAGAAAGCCAACACAGGATTGGCCAAATCTGTAGCTGAAACGACAATGAATCCTTTGTCACCCACGCTGAAACGGTAAGTGACAGGAGTACCGTCGGTGGAATACTCTGTTTGAACCAAAACCAAGTCCATTTGATTGGCTCTGGTGGCGCCAACACGCTCTGTGAGGAAGTTTTTGGATGCTCGCATAGCATCTTCAACGGGAATCACATTCACTGCATAGCTCAATGTGATGAACATCAGTAATGATGCTAAAAGGGTAAATTTTTTCATATTTTATTGAATTTTATTTATAATTATTCCTTTTAATAATATTGCCGCAAAAATACAAAAAAAATAATTCCAAAATTTGTATTCGTGAACATTTTAAATTTTATGCTGTTTTAGGAGATTTTTGTATTTTTGCCGTTCGGTTTTGCAAATAGAGCAAATCTTTTTAAGACAATTAGTTACAATAAATATGAATACATCGAGAAAAATTTCAGAAGATTTATGGTATATCGGAGCTTCCGACCGTCGGTTAGCCCTTTTTGAGAATATGATGCCCATTCCGCGCGGCACATCATACAATTCATATGTGCTGTTGGATGAGAAAACGGTGCTGTTGGATACTATTGACCAGGCCGTGAGCATGCAATTTATTGAGAATTTGACAGCAGTCTTGGCTGGACGTACACTCGATTACATTGTCATCCATCACGTGGAGCCTGACCATTTGGCCTCTTTGCAAGAGGTGTTGGTTCGCTGGCCAAATGCCATTGTCGTCTGTAGTCTGCAGGCCTCCCGAATGATCAAGCAATTTATGGATATTCCGGAAAATATTCAAATTCAGGTTGTTAAAGAAGGAGAAACGTTAAATACAGGAAAGCATACGTTGAATTTTGTGGGTGCGCAGATGGTGCACTGGCCTGAAGTGCTGGTCTCCTACGATTCCACCGACAAAGTCCTCTTCTCCGCTGATGCTTTCGGTACTTTTGGCGCATTGGGTGGCAGTCTCTATGCCGACGAACTCAATTTCGACAGCGAATGGATGTACGAAGCCCGCCGCTATTATACCAATATTGTCGGAAAATATGGAATGCAGGTGCAGAACCTTCTCAAAAAGGCCGCCACTTTGGACATTGCCATGATTTGTCCGTTGCACGGTCCTATCTGGCGCAAGGATTTCGGCAAGTTCATTGAAAAATACGACAAATGGAGCCGCTACGAACCCGAAGACAAGGAAGTTTTGGTGATTTATGGCTCGATGTACGGTCACACCGAATCTGTGGCAACCGTTTTGGGTGGGATGCTCGCCGACAAGGGCTGTCGTAACGTCCAACTGTACGATGTTTCCGCCACGCATGTATCATATTTGGTGTCGGAATCTTTCCGCTGCAGCCACATCGTGCTTGTCGCCCCGACCTACAACGGCGGTCTCTATCCGCCTATGGAGAACTATCTGCTTGACATCAAGGCACATCTGCTTCAAAACCGTACTTTCACCGTGATTGAGAACGGTACTTGGGCACCTGTCTCCGGCAACGCCATCAAGACCATCCTCGGCGAAATGAAGAATACGACGGTCCTCGAACCTGCCATCACCTTTAAGTCCGCGATGAAAGAGGAGCAACGCGTTGAATTAGAGGCATTAGCAGATGCGATTGTTGGCTCTCTCAAGTAGTCAATAGAAGCGAGCAACCCCAATTCCCCTTCTTTTAGAAGGGGTGCCCGAAGGGCGGGGTAGTAATAAACATATTCCTTGAGCAGTCCCGAAGGGACATGAGCTTGGTAGCCAGGGGTAAGGCGCGAGGTACGAGCGCCGCCACCCCCTGGGATAAAAAAAGATAAATCATGTATAAAATCGTCAAAAAGGAAGAATTAGGCCAGGACACCTTCCTGATGGAGGTGGAAGCCCCGAAAATAGCACAATCCGTTCTGCCCGGACAGTTCGTCATCGTGAAGGCGAACGAAACCGCCGAGCGCATTCCGTTAACCGTCAGCGACACGTTTCTCCCAGACGGAACAATCACTTTGGTTATCAAAGCGATAGGTGTTTCAACACGGAAGATTGTCTCCTATCCGGTTGGCGGTTTTTTCCATGATGTGGTGGGACCGTTGGGCAACCCTTCGGCCTTTATCCACCGCCCGATCGGCATGTTGCGCCGGTCGCGCTACTGTTTCATAGCGGGAGGTGTTGGCATCGCCCCGGTCTTTCCATTGGTAAAATGGATGTCACAACACGGATTGGAATGCGATGTCATCATCGGAGCCCGCAACGCTTCGCTGCTCTTCTACATTGAGCAGTTCCGCAAAATTACCAACAATTTATATATTGCCACCGACGATGGTTCCATGGGGTTCAAGGGGAACGTGAACGATATGCTGGATTACCTTGTACATGAGGAAGGTCGCCGCTACGACGAGATCACGGCCATCGGCCCGATGATCATGATGAAATTTGTGTCGTTGAAAGCCAAAGAGTTAGGAATCCCCTGCGTGGTGAGTCTCAACTCGTTGATGGTGGACGGCACGGGCATGTGCGGAGCTTGTCGTGTGCAAATCGGCGGTCAGACCAAGTTCACTTGCGTGGATGGTCCCGAATTTGACGCTTCCCTTATCAATTTCGATGAGTGTATGCACCGTCAGGCTATGTACGACCATGTTGAAGGTCGTAAGTTGTTGGAAGAAGAGGAGTTAAAAGAGAATCACCAATGTCACATCGGCGGTATCGCACATGAGGCCCTTCCACCGAAATCACGCGTACCGGTGCGCGAGCAAGCGCCGGAGGTGCGCCGTTCAAACTTTAGGGAGGTTTGTTTCGGTTACAATGCCGAAGAGGCGGTGGAAGAGGCTCGCCGATGTCTGACTTGCAAGAACCCGCAGTGCGTGAACGGCTGCCCGGTGCACATTCGCATCCCTGACTTTATCTCGCTCATCAAGGACGGACAGTTCGACAAGGCTGCCACGCTGATTCGTGAAGACACTGCCCTTCCGTCCGTGTGCGGTCGCGTCTGTCCGCAGGAGAGCCAGTGCGAGGGTAAGTGCGTCCTCGGTCGCAAGGGCGAGCCCGTGGCGATCGGCAAATTGGAGCGTTTCATCGGCGACTGGTCGATGAAGAACAACATCGTGGCGCAGAAACCCACGGTACGGAAAGGTCAGAAAGTGGCTGTAGTGGGCAGCGGTCCTGCCGGTTTGACCTGTGCCAAGGAGCTTCGCTGCATGGGTTACGATGTGACTGTGTATGAGGCACTTCACGAGTTCGGCGGCGTGCTCGTCTATGGTATTCCGGAGTTCCGTCTGCCGAAAAAGGACATCGTGAAACCCGAAATCGAGACCATCAAGAATCTCGGCGTGCGTTTCGAGAGCGATGTGGTGATTGGTCGCACCATGTCGGTGGACGATCTGATGAACAAATGGTGTTATGATGCCGTTTTCATCGCTTCGGGCGCCGGTTTCCCCAATTTCATGAACATTGAGGGCGAAAATTTGTGCGGTGTGGTCTCTGCCAATGAATTTTTGACCCGAAACAACCTGTTGTTCTCCTACAAAGACAATTACGAAACCCCGAACTTTGTCGGCAAGAAGGTGACGGTAGTAGGCGGCGGCAACGTGGCTATGGATGCAGCTCGCACTGCCATCCGTCTGGGTGCGGAGGTGCATATTGTCTATCGCCGTTCCGAAGAGGAGCTGCCCGCTCGTCGCGAAGAGGTTCACCATGCCAAAGAAGAAGGCATTGATTTCCAATTGCTTACCAATCCTGTGAGAATTATTGGCGACGACAAAGGCTGGGTGTGCGGCATGGAGTGCGTGCGCATGGAGCTGACCGAACCCGATGCTTCTGGTCGTCGTCGTCCCGTGAAGATCCCGGGCTCCGAGTTTGTTTTGGACACCGATATGGTCATCATGTCCATCGGTACCTCGCCTAACCCGCTGATATATACCACAACACAAGGTTTGGATGTCAACAGTCACGGCTGCATTGTGGCGGATGAGGTAGGGGCTACCTCCCGAGAGGGAGTCTTTGCCGGCGGTGACATCGTTTCCGGCGCGGCTACGGTCATTCTCGCCATGGGTGCAGGTAAGCAGGCCGCCAAAGCCATCGACGAATATCTCCGGAAAAAGTAATCCTTTTTGAGAGATTGTTACAAAAAAAAACGGGTTGATCATTCGGTCAACCCGTTTTTTTTTGTCTGTAAAAGATTCTATTACAGTAAATTGTAAGTATCTGTAGCAATCACCAACTCCTCGTTGGTTGTCACGACCACCAACTTCGTGGTGGAGTCGGGAGTGGAGATGATGCCGTCTTCGCCGCAGTATTTCTGGTTGGCTTCGGGGTCGAGTTTTGCGCCGATCCATTCCAGGTTTTCGCAAATCTTCTCGCGTTGGAACCAAGCGTTTTCGCCGATACCACCGGTGAAGAGAATGACGTCCACACCGCCCATGGCTGCTGCATACGCGCCGATGTATTTGCGCACGCGGTATGCGAACATGTTGAAGGCGTCGGTGCTGCGTTCGTCGCCAGCGTCACGACCAGCGCGGATGTCGCGCATGTCGACGCTCTTGCCAGAGATGCCGAGCAGACCACTCTTCTTGTTGATGAGGGTGTTCATACCCTTGGTGTCGAGGCCTTCCGTGTCCATGATGTAGAGCAGAGCACCTGCATCGATGTCGCCTACGCGGGTACCCATCACCAAACCTTCGACCGGGGTGAAGCCCATGGAGGTGTCGATAGATTTGCCGTTCTTGATAGCACAGATGGAGGCGCCGTTGCCGAGGTGGCAGCTCACGATCTTGGCGTTCTCGTAAGGAATGCCGACCAGTTCAGCGGCTTTCGGACCCACATATTTGTGGCTGGTGCCGTGGAAACCGTAACGACGGATCTTTTTCTCGGTGTAATATTCGTAAGGCAAAGCGTAGAGGAACGCTTCGGAGGGCATCGTTTGATGGAAAGAGGTGTCGAACACACCGACGTGCTTCACGTTGGGGAGCAATTTCTTCATCGCATCGATACCGGTAAGGCTGGCGGGGTTGTGCAGAGGAGCCAAAGCGCAGAGTTTTGCAATTTCCTCGCGCTCTTTGTCGCCGATGACCACACTCTTCTTGAAGTATTCGCCGCCGTGAGCCACACGATGACCTACTGCGCCAATTTCGTCCAGAGTTTTGATGACACCGTGTTCAGGGTCAGTCAACATATTGAGAACCAGTTTGATACCTTCCTCGTGGGTCGGGATGGGGGTCTGCACGTAGCATTTCTCCTTGCCGACGGGTTTGTGGGTGAATTCACCCATTTCGAGGCCGACGCGCTCTACAAGACCTTTAGCTAACAATTCGGGTTGCGGTTCCATCTCCAGCAATTGATATTTGATGGAGGAACTACCGCAGTTGAGGACTAATATTTTCATATTCAATTATTTAATTAGAATTTTTTAATAAAATTTCTGCAATAAAGCATGGCAAAGATACAATTTTTTTGAAAAGTGGGCATAAAAATGAAATTTCTATTTTTGTAACCATGTAGACCCCTTAGGCAAAGCGAAAAAATGCTATCTTTGCGCTTTGTTTTAAAAGGCAGAGTAATCGCCTAAATGCTTAGTATATAATAGATTATATTGAATATGGCTACAGAAATCAACACCAAGTACGACCCGATTGCGGTGGAGGATAAATGGTATAAATTTTGGATGGACAATCATTTCTTCCATTCTGAACCCGACAGCAGACCGGCATACGCCATCGTGATTCCGCCGCCAAATGTGACTGGCGTGCTCCACATGGGCCACATGCTCAACAATACGCTTCAGGATGTGATGATTCGTCGCGCCCGCATGAAGGGCTTCAACGCCGTATGGGTGCCGGGCACCGACCACGCCTCTATCGCCACGGAAGCCAAAGTGGTGGCTTACCTCAAAGAGCAAGGCATTGATAAAAAGGATCTTACGCGTGAAGAATTTCTGAAGCACGCTTGGGAATGGAAAGAAAAATACGGTGGTATCATCCTGAAACAGCTTCGCAAATTGGGTGCTTCCTGCGACTGGGACCGCACCAAATTCACCATGGATCCCGAAATGTCTGAATCGGTGGTGAAAGTTTTTGTGGATCTGTATAACAAAGGGTTGATTTACCGCGGTGTGCGCATGGTCAATTGGGACCCGAAAGCGCTGACCGCAGTGTCTGATGAAGAGGTGATTTACAAAGAGTTGCAATCAAAACTCTACTATGTCCGCTATCAAATCGAGGGCGAAGAGAATGAGTACATCACCATTGCCACCACCCGTCCGGAGACTATCCTTGGTGATACGGCCATCTGTATGCATCCTGAGGATGAGCGTTATGCTAAATACAAAGGCAAACGCGCCATCGTTCCTATCGTAAATCGTTCTATTCCTTTGATTTACGACGAATATGTGGAACGTGAGTTCGGTACTGGCGCGTTGAAAATCACGCCCGCACACGATATCAACGACTATAACCTTGGTATCAAACACCATTTGGAGACCATCAACATCTTCAACGACAACGGTACATTGAACGAGAACGCACAGTTCCTCGTGGGTATGGATCGTTTCGAAGCGCGTAAGGCCATTATTCCGTTGTTGGAAGAGGCTGGCAGCCTGGTGAAAATCGAGGATTACACCAACAAAGTGGGTTATTCGGAGCGTACCAACGAGGTGATTGAGCCGAAACTCTCCATGCAGTGGTTCTGTAAGATGGGAGATCTCGCGAAACCCGCTCTCGATGCCGTCATGAACGGCGATATCAAATTCCATCCTGAGAAGTTCAAAAACACGTATGCTCACTGGATGGAGAACATCAAGGATTGGTGCATCAGCCGCCAGTTGTGGTGGGGTCACCGTATTCCGGCTTATTACTTGCCGAACCACGAGTTTGTGGTGGCACACAATATCGACGAAGCATTGGATATCGCTCGCCAGAAATTCCCCGAATTGAACTTGACCATCAACGACTTAAAACAAGACGAGGACGTGATGGACACTTGGTTCTCCTCATGGTTGTGGCCGATTTCCGTCTTCGATGGCATCCGCAATCCTGACAACCCGGAGATCAACTACTACTATCCGACCGCCGACCTGATCACCGCTCCCGACATCATCTTCTTCTGGGTGGCGCGTATGATTATGGCTGGTTTTGAATGGCGTGGCCAGATTCCGTTCAGAAACGTCTATTTCACTGGTACTGTGCGTGATAAGCTGCACCGTAAGATGTCGAAGCAGCTCGGCAACTCACCCGACCCCATCATGTTGATGGAGAAATATGGTGCCGACGGCGTCCGTTTCGGTATGTTGCTCAGCTCTCCTGCTGGCAACGACCTGCTGTTCGACGAATCATTGTGCGAGCAGGGCCGTAACTTCAGCAACAAACTGTGGAACGCCTTCCGTCTGGTACGTGGTTGGGAAGTGGACGACAACCTGCCGCAGCCGCTGCACACGGAAACCGCCATCAAGTGGATGCACGAACGTTTGACTGAAGTGTTCCACGGAATGCAGTGGCACGTGCAACGTTACCGCATTTCCGAGGCGTTGATGATCATTTACAAACTCGTATGGGACGACTTCTGCTCCTGCTTCCTCGAAGTGGTGAAACCGGGTTTCCAACAGCCTATCGATGGTAAGACCTACCGCGACATCATCGACATTTTCGAAATGTTGATGCAATTCCTGCATCCGTTCATGCCGTTCATCACTGAAGAGTTGTGGCAAACAATGCGTCAAAGAGGTGAAAAAGAGTCCATTATGATGACTGCCATGCCGGTGTTGGATGATGAAATGGATCAGAAAGTGTTGGACGATTTCGCTGCTGCCCGCAAGGTAATCGAGCAGGTGCGCCGCATCCGCACAGAGAAGAACATTGCGCAAAAGCACGCTTTGACTCTCAAAGTGTACACCTCTCCTGCTCACGCCAATGCCGCTACAGATGCAGTGATTGCGAAACTCTGTAACTTGGAAAAGATTGAGTATCTGGAGACTAAGGACATTGAAGGTGCTTCCTTCATTGAGAACAACGTTCAATACTCCATTCCGTTGACCGGTTTGGTGGATGCTTCGGAAGAGATTAAAAAGCTGGAGGCTGACCTGCAATATGCTGAAGGTTTCCTGCAGAATGTGATGAAGAAGCTCTCCAACGAGCGCTTTGTGAACAATGCCCCGCAAAATGTGGTCGACATTGAGCGCAAGAAAAAAGCCGATGCGGAAGAGAAAATCCGCATCATCAAAGAACAATTGGCGAAACTGAAATAGTATGAAAGCGGTATTACGCTACTTTATCTTATTGGCAGCCTTACTGATACCCATCACCTTCTCCAGTCTGAAAGACCGTTTTCCGATGGTGGTGGGCATCACGCTCGGCGTGACGCTGGCCTATTGGGGCATGTATTTCTGGATGAAACGGAAAAACCGTTAACAATAAATAATTTCGTTTATGATGTGGTCATGTGGCTCGCAGGGAATTTCCGGCAACAGCTGGAAATCGAAGCAGAGTCCGATGGTGTGTACGTGCGGGTGTTGGGCGAGGAAACGGTCGTAGTAGCCGCGACCGCGTCCCAAACGGTGACCTTCCTTGTCGAAGGCCATGCCAGGAACCACGATTAAGTCGAATTCTCCCGTATAGGGATGGTTTTGTGGCTCCGGAATATGGAAGTCTCCTTCCGCAAATTCCACATTATCCGCTAATTCTACTGGGATAATGTCGTCTCCCACCACAGTGGGAAGAATGATGGTCTTCTGGTGACGCCACTCTTCCAAAAAGTCCAAAGTTTGCACCTCGTCGGGCAGGGAAGCGTATAACATGACCTTTTTTGCTGCTTGAAAACGGGGATGTTTCGCCAATTGTTGCAGAATAAGCTTCGATTGCGCTTGCAATTCTTCCGAGGTATGTGCTTTTTTGGCGGCGCGAATCTCCTGCCGTAAGGTTTTCTTATCCATTTTTCAATGCGGATTCTAAACGTGTAAGTACCTCTTTATAAGCGGATTCGATGTCGCCAAGATCGCGACGGAAAAGGTCGCGGTCCAGATGCTCATGGCTTTCAGAATCCCAAAAACGGGCGGTGTCGGGCGAAATTTCGTCAATCAGCATCAGCTTGCCTTCCGTGTCATAACCGAATTCCACTTTGAAGTCAATGAGGTCAATGTTGATGGACTTCAGCAGTTTGGAAAGCAATTCGTTGATTTTCTGCATAGTATCGCGAATCTCAACCAAAGTCTCTTCTTTTGCATAGCCTAACGCCACTACATGGTAATGGTTGATCAGCGGGTCGCGAAGAATGTCGCTTTTGAGGCAGATCTCGTAGATAGTGCTCTCTGGAACGGTGCCCTCTTCGATGTCCAATCGTCTGGAGAGCGTGCCGGCAATGACGTTGCGCACGATGAACTCCAACGGCAGTGAGGTGGCACGACGACAGAGTTGCTTGTTCTCGTCCAACTGTTCCACAAAGTGTGTATAGATGCCGTTTTTCTCTAAATATTCGAAAATCAGTGATGAAATCTTGTTGTTAAGCGCACCTTTGTTGGGAATGGTGGATTTTTTTACCCCATAATAGGCCGTTTCGTCATCTTTGTAGGACATGATGACGAAATTTTGCCCTTCTGTGGCGAAAATCTGCTTGGATTTGCCGTTATACAGCAGTGCTTTTTGATTCATTCTCCTTTTTCAATATGACAATTTCGAAAATAGCATATAAGAAGTAGATGACCATAAACGCGATGGCAAACCGGATGGCATCCTCCCGATTCAAAAACATGTACAAGAACAGGAAAATCAAGCAGGAGAGTATTTTCACTGTGCGCGAAATCATATAGGAAGAGACGAACTTCTTGCCGTCTTGTCCGTCTTCGCTGCGAAGGACGATGTACATAGTGAAGAGAGTCATCGCGAAGAAGAAGAGCACGATGAACGGCAGGGCAGGAGTTGCGAGCTCAGGCCATATCCATTGGAAAAGCAGCGACAATCCAGCTACGATGACGGAAAAAACGATAATTCGGAACGAAAACTTCCTAATGGGAATCTTTTTGTTCATTTTTCGATTGTTTTTGCGACTTGAGTGAGGTTCGGATAATCAGATAGAGGGAAATGGCAATACTGGCCAACGAACATACGATAGTAAATAACGGACTGGTATTCAGTAGTTTGTCTAATTGTATCCCTCCAAAAACGCCCAAAGCAATCAGGGCTCCCATTTCAAACGCCAGGTTGGAATAGACGGCGTATTGGTGGATGGGGGAACCTTTCCTTCGGGTCTCCGGAGCGCTCATACACTATTTCCGTTCGGGTTGTGGAGCTTGAGGTGCGGCAGGACGGTTGTTGCGCATCTTGCAGTTGCCGGAGAACTCTGCACCGGGCTCGATGGCAATCTTGCCAGTCTCGATGTTGCCAATCACGTTGGCGGTGGCTTTCAGGGAAATGAGTTCAGAAACCAGCAGTGATTCCGCTTTTACAGTACCTTCAACCTCGATGTTGGCGCATTTGATGTTGCCTTCCACAATTCCGCTGCGACCAACGATTATTTTAGCTTTGGATTCGATGTTACCACGCAATGCACCGTCAATACGACAGTCAGAAGCGGTGAGCATATTGCCCTGCAGTTGGGTGCCTTGTGCGATTACGTTAACGGTAGAAGCACCGAAATCTCGTGTATCTGTATCTTTCATAAGCATCTGTATTTATTTGTTGTTAAGATAATTATCCTTGAAAAATGCGGGATAGTTCACACGCTCGTCCCGCTTGTTATAGAAGGTGGTGTAATTGTTGGCGCTCATAGCGTAAACCTCCATTACTTTATTGTCAATATCCGGCTGGAAAGTCTCATTTTTGACTAAGATATTGTAGTAATCCAGAGCGTCGGAACTGTTTGCGAATTTGGAGATGGTAATCATCTGACGTTGGTTGTCAATAAAGAAACTGCTGACTACCAGTTTTTTAAGGCTAAAATATGTCTTGTTGAAATTGTTGAGGTTCTGCTTGACAGTTTGCAAAGGTAATTCGGCAGTTTTCACGAGCAGCACCACATAGTGTTGTTCGTCCGGCTTGAACGTAAAAGCATTCTGCTTTTCAGGTTCGCCTGATTGCAGAACTTCTTGTAACGCAGCTTGTTGAGTGGTACTTGTGTCTTCAATACCCAGACTTTTCTGGATTTGTGACGTCGTGAAATTGGACAAGTAGTAGCGAGCCAGTTCCGCCACGGGTTGATCTTTGTAATCGGAGACCAATTTGGTCAGTCCGACAATGAGTGTATCTTGGTTATAGACTTGTCCTGCCGCAATGGCGCGCAGATATGCGTACTGGGACTGGAGCGTCACGTCGGTGCAGTTTGGGATGGCGGCATTGGCGGCGGTAATCACGTTTCTCCAACGTTTCTGGGTGAAATCCTCATACACCTGAGCATATTGGTTCTCCAATATTTTCTCTCTGGCAGCCAACTTGTTGTAGTAGTCTGGATCCTGAATGAGCTTGGCGTAGTCGGTTTCCGGATATTGGGTCAGCAGAATGTTCTTGTAGGTTTCCGCTTTGGGATCTCCCGCATTGCGGTAAAGCGTATAGAGCATGAAAATGGCAGGCAGGGCATATTCGCTCTTAGGATAACGTTGCAGCAAGGATTCGAACGATGCACAAGCCCGCTTGGTATCGCCCAGCAGATCTTGATACATGAATCCAGTCTCGTATAAGTCTTTGGCAATGATAGCGTTAGCGCTGTCTTTTGCATTTTGGGTCAAAGGCAGGTCTTGCAAGTAGTAGGCCTCCTTCTTCGGGTCGGTTTCACGTTTTGGAATAGGATTGCCGTCTTCGTCATAGTCAACCGTGTCTTTCGCTAACGAAGGGTCGTTCATTAACGCCATATCGTCGAACGAAATCTGCGTCTTATTGCTGATGAACCAGTTATCTTCCAACTTTCGGTTACCGAAACGGCGGTAGAAGTCCTGTTGACCGGCCGTCACCAGAGATTGGTTGTAGAAGTACCATTTACCGTTCGAAGAGGTGGTGTTGATGTTGGTATAGGAGGCGGCGTTCTGCATGGCCAGCATACGTTCAGCCTCTTCAGCAGCGGCTTTTCGTTCTGCTTCAGTATAGTCGGCAATCATCTTCTGTACCCACGCTTTTCGCTGACCCTCAGGCAGATTCGCAATCCGCAGAAGGCTATCTTGCAAATCGATCTCATCCAATTTGTCCACCAAATCTTTCAGCACATTGGATTTCGTCTGAATGTATTCATAGTTGGGGTAGTTTTTGGGAATGGACATCATGGCGGTGTCGTAGTAGTTTTGCGCTTCGCGATACTCGTTTTTGTCGAAGTACAAATCGGCCAACGTGATGCAGGAGAAGGTTTTCTGGTAATTATTTTCGGTGGAGGCAGCCACGGATTTGGCCAAATAGTCAATGCGAAGGTCGTCATCTTCGTCAATGCGGGCGATTTCCGAGAAGGCGTAATAAATTTGATCACGATAATCCTCGTTCTTCTTATCGTTCAGCATCTTGTTGAGCTGCTTGGTGATAGTGTTTCGATTCGCCTCCGTGCCATCGTAGTTGGCAGCCAGGTGCATCTGCGCACAGAACGTCATTTCGTAGTTGTTGGATTTCTTGATTACTTCCCGGAAGTTTTTCTGTGCTTCGGCTTGCTGACCAAGATTCTCGTACAGCTCACCCAAAATCAGTTGCAGACGGGTGCGGAACTCGCGTTTCGGCTTGTTCTCGAGGGCTTGACCGATGTAGTCGATGGCCTCCTGCACATCGCCGTCGGGAGCAGTGAGATGGTATTCCGCCTTTGCAGCATTGAACAGCACAGCAAAGTTCTTCTGTTTCTTCTCGTTTTGATAACGTATGGTCTCCAAAAGCTCATCCGCGCTCGAATAGTAGCCCTGGCGCATCTGCGTGCGGGCCAAAAGCACTTCCGCTTCGTTAAGGATGTTCGATTTCGGGTAAGTGTGTACGATGTAGTTCAGCACGCGCTGCGCCTGGATGTAGTCTTGCTTGTAGAAGTAGGATTTGGCCATCAGGAAGTAGGCGTCGTCAATGGTTTTCACATACTCCTTGCCCTTGATCATCATGGAGTGCTTGTGGATGGCCTTCGAGGACTTCTCGATGGTGCGGTCGAGGTGCGAAAGGCACGGACCGAGCTCAGTTTTGTCGGGGTAGTTGTAAATCGGCAACGTAGCGGTGTAGTTGTCTTTGGAAAGCTTCGCCAGCTCCCTTTCGGCATCTTTCATCGCCTGATTTCCGTTCCAAAACACATTGTATCTGCAAGTTACGTTGTGATAAGCACGATTTGGGAAGGTGTTTTTGGAGGTAGAACACCCAAACAGTACTGCTATCGTCAGCAGACTGATACCGATCTTGGTGAATATTTTTGTTTTCTTTCTCAACGATCTGTAGTTTTAGTGAAGCGTGATTAACGTGAAAAATGAGATTTTATTTTGTCTGATTTTTGAAATATTCGTCCAAAAGCCGTTGCACATATTTCCCGAAGACGTCGAATTCGATATTGACCACGGAACCGGGTTGGAAATTGTGGAAGTTGGTCACTTTGTAGGTGTAGGGGATAATGGCCACGGAGAAACGGCCCTTTTCGGAATCCACCACGGTGAGGCTGACGCCGTTGACGGAGATGGAGCCCTTTGGCACGGTGAAATTGTTCTTTTCAGGATCGTAGGTGAAGTAGAAACGCCAGCTGCCGTTTTCGTCCACAACCTTCTCACACACAGCCGTTTGATCCACATGCCCTTGCACGATGTGTCCGTCAAAACGGCCATCCATGCGCATGCTGCGCTCCAGATTCACTTCGTCACCCACCTTCCAAGTACCGAGGTTGGTCTTCAGCATGGTCTCTTCCATAGCCGTCACCACGTACTGTTTTTTCTCTTTATCTAATTGAACCACAGTAAGACAGCAGCCGTCGTGCGCCATACTCTGGTCGATGCTCAACTCATCGGCAAAATCCACCTCCAACGTGAAATTGAAGTTGGTTCTGTCCTGTTCAATCTTAACAATTTTGCCTGTTTTTTCTATAATTCCAGTAAACATTTTTATCCAAAATTAAAACCTGCAAAGATAGTAAATTTATGGAATGTCGGATAAAAAGTATATTTTTGCCGCAAAATCGAGAAAATGATACATCTCAAACTTTCAAATATAAAGATTCCGGTGGCGGAGGCCAAAAATATCAAGAATTTGGTATGCAAGCAGTTCCGCATCCGGACGGAGGATTTAGACGGTTTCCGCATCGTGCGGCAGTCGGTGGATGCCCGAAAGAAAAACAACGTGCTCTACAACTATCAAGTGGAGGTCACGATCCCCGACAATTACCGTTCGCTGTTAAATAGTCCTGATGCTACGGAATGCGTTGCAGCTAAGGAGATTGCCTATCCGAAATGGCAACACGACAGGCAGCCTGTAGTGGTCGGTTTCGGACCTGCGGGGATGTTTGCCGCGCTCTATCTCGCCCGCTGCGGTGCGCACCCCATCATCATCGAGCGGGGCGAGCGCATCGAGGAGCGTCAACAGTCGGTGCAGCGTTTCTTGCAGACGAAAGTGTTGAATCCCAACTCCAACGTCCAATTTGGTGAAGGCGGTGCCGGTACTTTCTCCGACGGCAAGCTGAATACGAACGTCAATAGCGAATTTAACCAGTTTATACTCAACGAATTCTATCAACACGGCGCACCCGAAGAGGTGACCTACCAACAGAATCCGCATGTGGGCACTGACTATCTCTCGAAGGTGGTCAAAAACATCCGTACCGAGATTGAAAGCTTGGGCGGCGAGTTTCATTTCAACACCATTTTCGATGCTTTTGAGAAAGATGGCGAGGAGTTAAGAATTCATTGCAATAACGATAAAACATTTGTAACCAATCATTTGCTATTAGGATTGGGCCATTCTGCCCGCGACACCATTCGCATGTTGCACGCCCACGGGGTGTTGATGGAGCCCAAGGGGTTCTCCATCGGGGTGCGGATGGAGCATCTGCAGCGTGACATCAACCGGATGCAATACGGTCAGGCCGCCAATTTGCTGCCGCCCGCCTCGTACAAAGGGGTGGTGCATCTCAAAGACCGTGGGGTCTACACCTTCTGCATGTGTCCTGGCGGCACTGTGATGGCTTCCGCGAGTGAGGAGGGCACGATTGTCACCAACGGCATGAGCGAACACAAGCGCGACAAGGCCAACGCCAATAGTGCCCTGTTGGTGAGTGTTGGCCCCGAGGATTTCCTGCAAGGTTCGGTGTTGGATGGCATTGACTATCAGGAGAAATACGAACAGTTGGCCTTCCGGATGGCGGGCGACGGACGTGCCCCGGGCAATCTCGTGGGCGAATTCTTGAAGGGACAGATTGCCACACGCCACCGTAAGGTTGTGCCCTCTTACCCGCACGGACTCTACTACGGCGACTTCAGCCGCTGTCTGCCTGATTACGCCGTCTACGCGTTGCGCGAAGCGTTGCCGCTGCTCGACCGCAAATTGCCTGGCATCGCCAACGTGGACACCGTACTGACTGGCGTGGAGACGCGCTCCTCTTCCCCTGTGCGCATCATTCGCAACGAGGAGAGAATATCGTCAGTATCAGGCATTTACCCCATCGGAGAAGGTGCAGGTTACGCCGGTGGCATCATGAGCGCCGCCATTGATGGTTTGAAGACCGCGATAAGCCTTACATAATATTATTGTACCGCAGCAAGAAACAAAAAAGGGACGAAGTGCATGGCTCCGTCCCTTTGTCTTATAATCGTAACCCTGACTATTTCTGCATCGTTGTCGGGTGCATGTCGGCGCGGGTGTAGATTTCAGGTTTGAAGTATTTCTTCATGAACTCGACCATATCCTTCTTGGTGATGGAATTGACGATGTTGTCGTATTCGGAAGGAGCGATGATGGGTTCATCCTGATTGACCTTACCGCTGATGTAGCTGAGCCAGAAGCGGTTGGTTTGGATGTTCTTGGCACGAGTGCTGATCATCTGTTTCTTCACCAACTCCATCGTTTTCTTATCGGGACCTTTGGCTTTGAAGTCGTTGAGAATCTTCAAGCTGGCGTCGGCCAGTTTGTCGGTCTTCACAGGATCACAACCTAAGAGAATCATCAAGGTCATTTCAGGATAAGGAAGCTTGCTGGCGCTCATATTCACCATCGGGGAATAGACATCGCCCATCTTTTCACGCACGATACGCACGAATTGGATGTCCAGAGCTTCACCGATCATGTCGGCGATGATGGAGTTGCGATAGCTCCAGTCAATCGGGTTGGTGATGAACATGCCCATCCAACCTTGCTCTTCGGTACCTGCATAGACAGTTTGCGTGGTGGCCTTGTCGGGACGCGGTTTCAGAACGTTGAGGTTGCGGCTCTCTTTCTTGGCTGGGTCAGTCTTCATAGAACCGAGATACTGCTCCACAAGCTCTTTCATCTCCTTCTCGTCGTAGTTGCCCACGAAGAAGAAATTGAAGTCGGCGGGATTAGCGAAACGCTCCTTGTAAATCTGCACGGCGCGGTCGAAGTTCACCTGATTGAGGTACTCTTCATCGTATGAGAACATTTGCTTCATGTAAGGATCGTAGTTGTAAGCGGCATCAATGAGCTTGCCCAAGAATTGGTACATCGGTTGTGCGGTGATCATCTTGAGTTGCTCTTTAGTCTCTTGCATCACCAATTCGTAAGCGTTCGGATCAATGCGCGGGTTGGTGAAGAAGGCGTTGAGGTATTGGAAGAAGAACTCCAGGTCTTTCGGGGAGGAAGAGCCGGAGAAGCTCTCGCTCAGCAGACCGATTTCAGGAGAAACACCTGCGTTTTTACCTTTCATCTTCTTCATCAAGGAGTTGTAGTCCAAACCGGCGATACCGCCACGGTCGATGATGTCAGCAGCGAAATCTGCAGAAGCAAGGTCTTTCACGGGATAGAGGGTCTTACCACCCTTACTGCTTGCGCTGAAGAGGATTTCGTCGTTCTTATAGTCGGTTTTCTTCAAATAAACAGTAATGCCGTTGGAAAGGGTCCACTTTTCAGCACCTACAGCGTCAATCTTCTCTACAGAGGTGATTTTGCCGGGTTTCAGAGTGGATTTCTCCAAGATTTCCTGATCTTTGTAGGTGTCTACATAGGGTTGTACGTTAGATAATGATTTGTCTTTCAGAATGTTGAGGATTTCATCCTTGGTAGGAACGCTCACACCCTCTTTGTCGGGGGCGGTGATGATAGCCACCATATTGTCTTCGGTGACCCAATCCTTAGCCAATGCATTAACTTCATCCAAAGTGATGCCTTCGATGAGCTTCTTAGCGTAAGTGTTCTCACGTTTTGCGCCCGGGATGGGGTCTTGACGCAAGAAGTTGTTGATGTATTGAGAAGCGAAACGAGCGGATTCGGTCTTGTCAGCCTCCTTGGCAGCTTTGTCGTAACGTTCCAACAGTTCCTCTTTAGCGCGGTCAAGTTCGGTTTGCAGGAAACCATACTTCAGCACGCGGTAGTCTTCCTGAATGAGCACGCGCAAAGCGTCGGGAATGCGGTTCTCCTTGGCCATAGCCATAGCAGCGTAAGCGTCGGTGTTGCCGATGAAATCGCCGTAGCCGGCGCTGGCACCGATGAACGGGCATTTCGGGTCTTGGGTCATCTCTTCGAGACGAGCGTCGAACATGGCGTTATAGAGGTCGATGCAGAGTTGTTCACGGAAATCACCGATGGTCTTCATCGCAGTGTGTTTGTGCTTGCGGATAAGTTCCACTTGGCTACCGGTGGCCTCTTTGTCGGTGCAGACAGCCACGAGGGGTTCTTTGTTAGGAGCTATACCGTAAGTCTCTTTCTTGCGAGGATTTTGTCTGGCAGGGATATTGCCGAACATCGTTTTGATTTTCTCTTCCACCACTTTCACATCAATGTCGCCAACCACGATAACAGCCTGCAAGTCAGGACGATACCAATCGTGGTAGAAGTCTTTAATCACCTGATATTCAAACGTTTGCAGAATATCCAATTTACCGATAGGCATACGGTCGGCGTAACGGGAACCGGCCATAAGGACAGGCCAGTACTCCTTGCGCATACGGTCGTCGGCACCCAGACCGAGGCGGTATTCCTCGATGATGACGCCGCGCTCCTCGTCAATCTCCTTGTTGTCGTAGAGGAGGCCAGCGGCCCAACCACGGAGGATCTTAAGACCGAGGTCGATGTTGTTGGGATCGTCGAGCGGCATGGGAATCATGTAGACGGTCTCGTCGAAGCTGGTGTAAGCGTTGAGGTCAGCGCCGAACACCACGCCCTTGCTGCGCAGGTGGTCAACCACGCTGTTGCTCGGAAAACCCTCGATACCGTTGAAGGCCATGTGCTCAGTGAAGTGAGCGAGACCCTGTTGGTCGTCGTTCTCCTGGTTGGAGCCGGCGTTCACTGCGAGACGGAACTCCACGCGGTCCTTCGGGTAGGAGTTCTTACGAATGTAATAGGTCAAGCCGTTGTCCAATTTTCCGATGACCACGTTCGGGTCCGCCTTGATGGGATCGTTCAAGTTCAGATCACCCTTCTGTGCGAATACGGCCAACGCGCAGAAAACGGCCGCGATAAACAATAATACTTTTTTCATAAACGCTTGTTTTTATTAATAACTATAGTATCTCTGTATGACGTTTTTTCTCTTAGACGCAATTAGTTTCAAAAAACTACAAATTTTTTTTATCGGCGGCAAAGATACTATTTTTTTGAGACTTAATATGACACGGCAAAGGCACTTTTTGTCACTTGGGAACACGAGGCCTCCGCCATCCGCCATGTCTCATTAGTTCTTCGAAGGATTACTGTAATGTCACGTAAAACTTGTCCTTCATCCCGAACTTCCGTATCACCCTCTTCGCCCCTTTGACGATGCAGGCACTGTCGTCGTAAAAAGTTCAAAGAAGGCCACTTGGCCAATATGGGGATTTCAGAAGTCTTTTTGGCGGAGGTGTGGTCTTTAATTGCGTTTTTATTCGTTCAGCAACTCGTCGATTTCTTCGTTGAGTTCGTCGAAGCGTTTCTTTACCCGCTTGGAGGTTTTGATTACGACAGGAATGGACAAAAGACCGGAGACTAGTAGAGTAACGAACATTGATCTGTCGTAGAAAAAGAGGTAAACATATATCAACAATGATATTATTATGCCAACAACCTGTATGACAATGCGTCTACGCTTCGAATAGGTCGTGCTCTTTTGAATACTATCCCGCAGCGAAAGGAGACCTTCGCGACTCTGCGCGTCGGCTTTTCGGAGACCGTTTGTGGCGATAAGACTGTCCAACGTAATCCAGCCAAGAAAGAGGTCACTGGGGAGTAAAAGCCACCACGGCCAATATTCACAGAGGATAAAGTTACTGGCGGTTATGATGACTACCAAAAATATGGCGGAAAACAAGGTCTGCATATAGAGGTGTCTGCTGTGCCGTTTCACCGCACGCTGCCATACCTCCCTGTTGAAGCTGCTGTGCTGCTCCACATTCTGCTGCAGGTCGTGCAGTTCCTGCTGCAGTTCGCTTTTGATGTCTTCGTACTGTTCCATATCTGTTTTGAGGTTTAGTCGGTGAATGATTTGAGTTTCTCGCGTATGCGCACCAAGCGCACGCTGACGTTATCGACGGTGATGCCGAGGATGGCGGCAATCTCGTCGTAGGGCAGGTCTTCGAGCCAAAGCAGAATCAGTGCGCGGTCGAAGGGATGCAGCCGTGCGATGCGCTTGTGCAGTCGGCTTGCCGCCGGACAGGCCTCCTCGGCGGCGAAAAGGTCGATGTCCATTTCCAAGGGCATGCAGTCGGGACGGCGGCGGTTGCGTTTGTCGAGAGTCACGCAGGTGTTCAGGGCCACGCGATAGACCCACGTTTTGGCTGAGCTGCGCCCTTCGAAGCCGTCGAGGCCCTGCCAGAGGCGTATCAGCACCTCTTGGGCGAGGTCGTCCGCTTCCTGGCGGTCGTTGGCGAAGAGGTAGCACACCGAGTAGATGGTCTGCCGCTGCTCCTGCATTAACCGCTCGAAGTCGCGTTCTTTCTGTTCTTTGTCTTTTTTCTGCTTCATCTTTCAGACATTGTTTTCCTTTTGACTACGAAGGTGGCGATACACCTCAAACTCAAAAAATGGCAATACCAAACTTCTGGGATTTCTCATTCAGGCTGGATTTATAAAGCCAAAGCCTATTGCTGCATCGTCGTCGGCTGCATATCGACACGAGTGTAGATTTCGGGGTGGAAGTACTTTTTCATGAATTCGACCATCTCTTTCTTGGTAACCGAATTGACGATGTTGTCGTATTCGGAAGGCGCGATAATCGGCTCATCTTGGATAACCTTGCCGCTGATATAGCCTAACCAGAAGCTGTTGGATTGGATGTTCTTGGCATGGGTGCTGGTCATCTGCTTCTTGATGAGGGCCATGGCCTTATTGTCCGGACCCTTGGCCTTGAAGTCGTTCAAAATCTTGAGGCTGGCAGTAGCCAATTTGTCGGTCTTCACCGGGTCGCAACCTAAGAGAATCATCAGGGTTATTTCAGGACGAGGCAGTTTGCCGGCGCTCATACTTACCGTCGGGGAATAGACATCGCCCATCTTTTCACGCACAATCTTGACGAACAGGATGTCTAATGCCTCACCGATCATGTCGGCGATGATGGCGTTACGGTAGTTCCAGTCGATGGGGTTGGTGATGACCATGCCCATCCAACCCTGTTCCTCGGTACCGGCATAAACGGTTTGCGTAGAGGCCTTGTCGGGACGCGGTTTCAGTACGTTGAGGTTGTAGTTCTCTTTCTTACCGGATTCGGTCTTCAGGGAACCGAGATAGAGTTCCACAAATTGTTTCATCTCCGTCTCATCGTAGTTGCCCACGAAAAAGAAGGTAAAGTCAGCGGGATTGGCGAAACGCTCCTTGTAGATCTGCACGGCGCGATCGAAGTCAGTCTGTTTCAGATATTCCTCATCGTAAGAGAAGAACTGTTTCATATAGGGGTCGTTATTGTTAGCGGCCTCAATCAACTGGCCCAAGAACTGGTACATCGGTTGTGCTTGGAGCATCTTGATGCCCTCGCGGCTCTCGTCCATCATCAATTCGAAAGCGTTGGTGTCGATGCGCGGATTGGAGAAGAAAGCGTTAAGATATTGGAAGAAGAGCTCCAGGTCTTTCGGGGAAGAAGAACCGTTGAAACCTTCTGACAACAGTTTGATTTCAGGATAAAGGCTTACGTTTTTGCCCTTCATCTTCTTCGACAGGGAGTTGTAATCCAGACCGGCTATACCGCCATGGTTGATAATGTCGCAAGCGAAATCAGCGGAAGCCAGATCTTTCACGGGATAGAGCGTTTTGCCGCCCTTGCTGATGGCGGTAAACAGAATCTCATCGTTCTTATAGTCGGTTTTCTTCAGATAGACAGTGATGCCGTTAGAGAGCGTCCATTTCTCGGCATCTACGGTCTCGATTGTCTCCACATTTGTGATTTTGCCGGGCTTCAGTGTCTCCTTTTCGAGGATTTCCTGATCCTTATAGGTATCCACATAAGGTTGTACATTAGTTAAAGACTTGTCTTTCAATATAGAAAGGATCTCGTCCTTGCCGGGAACGGTGACGCCTTCTTTGTCTGGGGCGGTGACAACGGCCACCATATTATCTTCCGTCACCCAATTCTTGGCCAATGCATTGATTTCCTCCAAGGTAATATCTCCCATCAGCTTCTTGGCGTAATTGTTCTCACGTTTTGCACCCGGGATGGGGTCTTGATGCAGGAAGTTGTTGACGTATTCGGAGGCGAAACTGGCAGATTCGGTCTTGTCAGCCTCCTTGGCCGCCTTGTCGTAGAGCTCCAGGAGTTCCTCTTTGGCACGATCGAGTTCGGTCTGCAGGAAACCGTATTTCAGCACGCGGTAGTCCTCTTGCAGGAGCGCGCGCAGCGCATCGGGAATGCGGTTTTCCTTAGCTATGGCTTCCAAAGCGTAAGCATCGGTGTTACCGTAAAAGTTGCCATATCCGCCGTTGGCACCCATGAACGGGCACTTCGGGTCCAGCGCCATTTCCGTAAAGCGGGTGTCCAACATGGTGTTATAGAGGTCGATGCAAAGTTGTTCACGGAAATCACCGATGGTCTTCATCGCGGTGTGTTTGTGCTTGCGGATGAGCATCACCGAGTTGCCGGTGGCTTCCTTGTCAGTGCAGACGGCCACGAGTGGTTCCTTGTTGGGGGCGATTCCGTAGGTCTCTTTCTTGCGGGGGTTTTGTTTGGCGGGGATGTTGCCGAACATAGCTTTGATTTTGCCTTCCACTTCCGCCACGTTGATATCACCTACCACAATCACCGCCTGTAGGTCTGGACGATACCAATCGTTGTAAAAGTCCTTGATGACTTGGTAGTCAAAGGTTTGCAGAATGTCAAGCTTACCAATGGGCATACGGTCGGCGTAGCGGGAACCTTGCATCAGGATCGGCCAATACTCCTTGCGCATACGGTCCACGGCACCGAGACCGAGGCGGTGTTCCTCGATAATGACACCGCGTTCCTCGTCAATCTCCTTGTTGTCGAAGAGCAGACCGGCAGCCCAGCCACGGAGGATTTTGAGACCGAGGTCTATGTTGGAGGGATCGTCCGTCGGCATGGGGATCATATAGACCGTCTCGTCGAAGTAGGTGTTGGCGTTGAGGTCGGCGCCAAACACCACGCCCTTGCTGCGGAGCTGGTCAACCATAGTGTTGCCAGGGAAACCCTCGATGCCGTTGAAGGCCATGTGCTCGGTAAAGTGCGCCAAGCCCTGCTGGTTATCGTTCTCCTGGTTGGAGCCGACATTCACCGCGAGACGGAACTCCACACGATTCTTCGGGTAGGTGTTCTTGCGGATATAATAGGTCAGACCGTTGTCCAATTTGCCGATGACCACGTTGGGGTCGGCCTTGATGGGATCGTTCAGGTTCAGGTCACCCTTCTGCGCGAAAACGGTCAACGCACAGATCATCGCCATCATAAACAAAAATACTTTCTTCATAAACGTTTGTGTTAAAATAATTGCAACATTTCCTTAGACTTAAAACTTGGGACTTAAGAGGGTTGGGATTCGTTCAGTAACTCGTCGATTTCCTCGCTAAGCTCGTCGTAGCGTTTCGTCACCTCCCGGGTTCTTTTGCGACCAAAGGAACCCTCAAAGAAGCCACCCCAAATAATCATGGAGAAGAAGGCACTGCGGTCGTAAAAAAAGAGGAATACTTCAAGTACTAGAAACAAAATGATTCCGATAATTCGGATGATGGTGCGTTTGCGCTTCGAGTAGGTCTTTAAACTTTCCCGCAGCGAGAGGAGACCTTCACGGCTCTGCACGTTGGCCTTCCGGAGGCCGATTATGGCGAAAAGGCTGTCAACCGCTATCCAACCAAAGTAAAGATCGAACAAGAGGATGAGCCACCAAGGCCACTTGATGAGGGCGAAGGCGATGGTTGCGGCAACCATGATGACTACTGTCGCTCCTACGAGAAAAGCGTTTTGCCAGTAGAGTTCATTGCTGGACTGTTTCACCGTCTCCCGCCATGCGTCATTGTTGAAGCTGCTGTGCTGCTCCACATTCTGCTGCAGGTCTTGCAGTTCCTGCTGCAGTTCGCTTTTGATGTCTTCGTACTGTTCCATATCTGTCTTGAGGTTTAATCGGTGAATGATTTGAGTTTTTCGCGTATGCGCACCAGACGTACGCTGACATTATCGACGGTGATGCCGAGGATGGCGGCAATCTCGTCGTAGGGCAGGTCTTCGAGCCAAAGCAGGATCAGTGCCCGGTCAAAGGGATGTAATTTCGCGATGCGCTTGTGCAGACGGCTGGCGGCAGGACAGGCTTCCTCGTCGGCGAAAAGGTCGATGTCCATTTCCAGGGGCATGCAGTCGGGACGGCGGCGGTTGCGTTTGTCGAGGGTCACGCAGGTGTTCAGGGCCACGCGATAGACCCACGTTTTGGCCGAGCTGCGCCCCTCGAAACTGTCGATGCCCTGCCAGAGGCGTATCAGCACCTCTTGGGCGAGGTCGTCCGCTTCTTGCCGGTCGTTAGCGAAGAGGTAGCACACCGAGTAGATGGTCTGCCGCTGCTCCTGCATTAACCGCTCGAAGTCGCGTTCTTTCTGTTCTTTGTCTTTTTTCTGCTTCATCTTTCAGACATTGTTTTCCTTTTGACTACAAAGGGGGATGAAAAACTACACCCTAACCTCAAAATAATTATGGGGCCGCGAAAATACAAATTTAAACTATAAGACAATAAAAACGTCCTATACGCTGTTTTCACATAAAAAAGGTAAGATGAAAAACAGATGGTCAATAATTGGAATGATGCTGCTCTTTGTCAGCCTCTCCTGCAGCGTTTTCGCCCAGTCCGCCGACATGGAGAGACTGTTCAAGAAATATGGCAACAAGCACCATTTCGAGAAATTCGAATACGGGGCGGAAAAGCCCGTTTGGCTGAATCTCATCGCCAGCAACGCCTCTTTCGTGAAAATCCTCTCCTGCGATGCCAAACCGAAAAGCGGGAGATACAAACGCTTCAACAAGGACATCCGGAAGTCGATGGAAAACTTCGGCGTGGTTTTTGAGCTCAACGAAGGAGACTATCTGTTGAAGATATGCGCTTCGGAAAAAGACAAAAACGGCTGTTCCGACTTTGTAGTCGTCAGCCGTTTGGGTGACAAGGAACGCGTGATCTGGCTGTACGGCCGGACCAACATCAAAAAATTTATCGAATACGTAAAAGAGGCCCTGAAGTAGAGACGCGATTAATCGCGTCTCTACAGAGGTTTATCGTTTTTGACCCTTCAGGAAAATCTGTTCCACCTTGTTCGAGCCGAACGCATAATTCATGAAATAAAGCGTGTCCATCGGCTTGGTGATGAAGAAGTTGGCGATTTTTCCTTTCGTGATGGTACCCAATTCACGCCACACATCCATAGCGTAAGCCGTGTTGATGGTTGTGGCGTTCACTGTTTCTTCGGGCAGCATCTTGTACATGACGGAACCCATGGCGAAGACCAATTGCATGTTGCCAGATGGGCAGGAGCCGGGGTTGAAGTCGGAGGCCAATGCAACGGGCAGACCGCCTTCGATCATCTTGCGGATGGGGGCGCACTGCATCCCGAGGAAGAAGGCCGCACCAGGCAAAACCGTGGGCATCGTCTCGCTCTTGTAGAGTGCTGCAATCTCCTCATCGCCAGTGTATTCCAGATGGTCAACTGACAGGGCGTTGTATTTCACGCCCACCTGGATGCCGCCGGAGCAGGCCATCTCGTTGGCGTGGATTTTCGGACGCAAACCGTACTTGATGCCCTGCATCAGGATGCGTTCGGTCTGCTCCACTGTGAAGAAGCCCTTGTCGCAGAAAACGTCCACAAAGTCGGCGAGCTCCTCGGCAGCCACCATCGGAATCATCTCATTGATAATGAGATCCACGTAGCCGTCAGGGTCGTCTTTATAGAGCAACGGCACTGCGTGTGCGCCGAGGAAGTTGGCCTTGATGGTCATCGGGGAGTTCTCTTTCAGCTTGCGGATGACGCGCAGCATCTTGAGCTCGTCCTCGGTGGTGAGGCCGTAGCCGCTCTTGATCTCGCACGCGCCCGTGCCGAAGGAGGCCATCTCCTCCAATCGTTGCCAAGCCTGGTCGTAGAGCTCCTCCTCGGAGGTCTCGTGCAGCCGTTTCGCAGAGTTGAGGATGCCGCCGCCGCGTTTGAAGATTTCTTCGTAGCTCAGCCCCTTGATCTTGTCGATGTACTCCACCTCGCGGCTGCCCGCATAGACGATGTGCGTGTGAGAGTCGCAGAAAGAGGGGAACACGAACTTGCCCGTAGCGTCGATTTCTTCAATCGGCTCCTTGACTTTCTTCAGGATATCGGGGTTGAAATCCTCCATTTTGCCGAATTCCTTGATTTTCTCGCCTTCGGTGAGAAGGTACGCGTTGTCGATTAGCGGAAGGTTCTGCATCTCCTTGCCGGCGCGGAACTTGACGGATTTGGGCTCCGCCTGCACCAATTGCTTTATATTCTTTATTAACAGGGCCATAATCTGTTGGTTTTAATTTGAGCGGCAAAGATACTATTTTTAGCTATAGGGCAAAAGGCAATAGTGGAGCCGTCTCAATGTGCGGCTCTACATTCTCTTAAAAATTGTATCTTTGCCCCCTAAATTTTTAAGAATGAAAAAATTACTCTCATTAGGGCTCTGCGCCGTACTGGCGTTGTCTTTGTCGGCACAGGATACAACCAAGACATATTGGAAAAATGGCAAGCTGATGTCCATTGGTGTGCAGAAAAAAGGCGTTGAACAGGGACATTGGATCTATTATCACAACAACGGTGCCAAGTGGACCGAGGGTGATTACCGCGACGGTATCAAAATCGGCGTCTGGAAAGTGTGGTACGACGATGGAAAGCTCGGTCAGGAATACCACGCCGACAACGGTCCGTTCAAAAGCTGGTTCCAGTCGGGAAAAACCGAGTCGGAAGGACAGTTCAAAGAGGGACAGCGCGACGGCCAATGGATCTTCTATCATCCTAATGGTCAGCTATATAAGAAGGTGACGTATCTCAACGACAGCGTTGATGGACATGTGATCGAGTATTACGACAACGGTGATAAACTCTTCGAGGGCACCTACGAGATGGGACTTCTGGAGGGCGAAGCCACTTGGTGGAACCGTGGCGGCAAGAAAGAGATGGAAGGCCGACTGGTACACGGTTTGCAGCAGGGAGTTTGGAAATTCTACGACAACGAAGGCCGGCTTGGCAGCGAGGGCAGCTTCGAAAACGGACTGCAACACGGCACTTGGACGTACTATTACGAAAACGGAAGAGTCTGGCGCAAAGGTGATTACGTGAACGGAAAGCGCGAAGGCGTATGGAAAGCTTGGTACGAAGACGGTAAAATCCAACGCGAGGGCGCCTTCAAAAACGACAAGGAAAACGGTCTTTGGGTCGCCTACTTCCCCAGCGGACAAATCAAAGACCAGGGCACTTTCAAAGAGGGTGTGATGGACGGCTATTGGGAAGGTTGGCGTGAAAACGGCTACAAAAAGTACGAAAATAATTACAAAAACGGCCAGCTTAACGGTCTCAGTACCTTGTATTGGGAGGAAACCGGCAAGATGCAGCGCAAGGGAAAATATGTGAACGACAAGAAAAACGGTGTTTGGGAAGAGTACGCGCAAAACGGCCACATCCTCTCCAAAGGTAAGTATGTGAACGACATGAAGGAGGGCAAGTGGGTCTTCTACAACATGCACGAAAAGGTGGTGCGTGAGCAGAATTTCGTGCACGACGTGCCCGAGGGCGCGTTCACCGAATACTACGACAATGGGGTGAAGCATACGCAGGGGGCATTCCACAACCGTCTGCGCCACGGCAAATGGCAGAGCTGGACCCCGCAAGGGAAACTCTACTACAGCGTTGTTTTCGAAAACGGTCACAAAGTGAAGGAAATTTATGCCGCAGATCCCCAGAAGAGACCCTTCTAATGTGTTAAAAAAGCATAAATCATTGCGAGAAATGATGAATGAAGCCAAGTTAAAATTTGTGAATATGGAGGTGAAAACCTTCCATTTCAACCCCCTGATGGTGAACACCTACATCGTGTCGGACGAAACCGGTGAGGCGGTGATCATTGATCCCGGCAACAGCCGCGCTTACGAAGACGACCAAATCAGGGAATATATCGCCTCCAAAAACCTCAAAATCAAATACATCATCAACACCCATCCGCATCTCGACCACATTGCGGGCAATCCGTGGTGCAAGAAAGAGTTCGGGGTGGAGGTGCTCATGCACGAGGGCGGCATGCGCGAATACAATCGCGCCTACGCCTACGCCACCGTCTTTGGCTTTGAATCGGAAAAGATGCCCGAGCCCGACCGTTTTTTGCAAGAGGGCGACGTGGTGGAGTTCGGTCACCAGCAGCTGCAGGTGTTCTACACCCCTGGCCACTGCGAAGGCAGCATCTGCCTCTATAGTGCTGAAAACAAGGTGATTTTCACCGGTGATGTGATTTTTGAAATGTGTATTGGCCGCAGCGACCTGCCTACTGGCAACGAGGTCCAGCTGCAACAGAGCATCCGCGAGAAGATTCTCACCTTGCCCGACGATGTAGCCATTCTCTCTGGTCATGGCGACGCCACCACCGTGGGTCGCGAGCGCGAAGGAAACATGTATATTTGGAAAAATTAACAATGTATAATATGAGTCAGATTCCTAAATTTTCAGAGGAAACCCTCAATCAGTTAGCTTATCACTATAAAGAAATATTGACCCTTCTGGGTGAAGACCCCGCGCGCGAGGGGCTGGTAAAAACCCCCATCCGCGTGGCCAAATCCATGGATTTTTTGACGCACGGCTATCGCCAAGATCCCAAAGCAATTTTGGAAAGCGCTTTGTTCCATGAGGATTACAAGCAGATTGTCGTGGTGAAGGATATTGAGATTTACTCCCTTTGCGAGCACCACATGCTGCCCTTCCTCGGCAAAGCCCATATCGGCTACATCCCTAACGGTACGATTGTGGGTTTGAGCAAAATCCCGCGCGTAGTGGAGTGTTTCGCCCGCCGGTTGCAGCTGCAAGAGCGACTTACCTCGCAAATTAAGGACTGTCTGCAAGAGGTTCTGAATCCTCTGGGCGTGGCGGTGGTCATCGAGGCGCAGCACCTTTGCATGTCGATGCGCGGCATTCAGAAGCAGAATTCTGTGACCACCACTTCCGAATTCACGGGCGCGTTCCTCAAAAATGAGAACACCCGCCAGGAGTTTATGCACCTCATTGGTGCTGACCTCCACTGACGGGTGTTGGGATAGTTTATAGGAGTTTGTTAACGCCACCTCTCTTTCTTCTTAGGCGTTTGCGTCTCTGTTTCCGTTTCATACGATAATGGTGGGCGTGATAGCCGATGGCATCCTCGCGGAGCTCAGAGACATATTCCGACTCTATCGGGAATGCACTCCTTTCGTGAGGATGTTGCAAAATGCACATCAGCGGTTTGCCGACCCAATCATGCGGCAAACAGAGGGTCACAGTGTCTTTTTGGGGAGTAAGAATCAATTTTTTCATCTATAATTGGTTTTGGTGAAAAATATGGGTTTGTTCTCTTTTTAGCGAAAAATGACATTTTCAGCCAACTTTTTTGCAATTTGGAATATGTTTTTGTATTTGCTCTTTTTACTTTTTAACATACTTATAATCAATAAGATATGTTGCAAATATATAAAAATTATATACAACAAACATTAAAATGGGCATAATTTTAAATTTTTTTTAAAGTGTTGAAAATTAACAAGTTGTGGTGAAATATTTTTTTTCGCAAAGTGATGCCTCCATATTAAAAAAAGTGTATTTTTGCAGCCTCAAAAAATGAGAAGAGGAGTTTCAGTAGCTCAGCAGGTAGAGCACATCCCTTTTAAGGATGGGGTCCTGGGTTCGAGCCCCAGCTGGAACACGAAAAAAGCGATTCGAAATGTTTCGAATCGCTTTTTGGTTTTAAAGTCGAAAATTGTGTAATTTTGCCGCGAGATAGTTATATAACAATATTGTATAGTGTATGAAAAACAAAAGATGGTATATTGCCGCCCTTACGCTGGTGGCCACCATGGGCGGGTTGCTGTTCGGTTACGACACCGCCGTGATTTCCGGAACGGTGGAGTCGCTGCGCGTCTTTTTCATTGATCCGAAGGGTCTGCCTCCCGCGCAGGCCAACGCTTTGGAGGGATTTGTGGTGAGCAGCGCCCTCATAGGCTGCATCATTGGCGGCTTTCTGGCGGGGTGGCTTACCCAAAAGCTGGGCCGCAAACCCACGCTGATAATTGCGGCAGTGTTGTTTCTGTTGTCGGCCATCCGTTCGGCTTGGCCCGAAATCTTCTGGGGAATGCCCGGCGATGGCGATCACACCTTCATCTACCATTTCGTGTACTATCGCATCAGCGGCGGCATCGGCGTAGGCATCGCTTCTATGGTGTCGCCCATGTACATTGCGGAGATTGCCCCTGCTGAAAGGCGCGGCACGCTGGTTTCGCTCAACCAGTTTGCCATCATTCTCGGTATGCTGATAATCTATTTCGTGAACTATAACATTGCCCAGCGCGGCGATGCCCTTTGGCTGCACACTATTGGCTGGCGACAGATGTTCGCCTCCGAAATTATTCCCGCCGGCATCTTCCTGGTGGCACTGCTGTTTGTGCCCGAAACCCCGCGCTATTTGGTGATGCGCGGTCGCGAGGAGAAGGCGCTGAAGGTGCTGCGAAAAACGGTGGGTGAGGGTGCCGAAAGCGAAATAGCGGCTATTCGCGAAAGCCTGTCCGAGAAGAGCCCGTCCCTGCGCTCTTATTATATCTCTATCCTCTCTTGGGTGGGACTCTTCATCATCTGTTTCGTGATTCTAAAACTCTGCAAGGTGAACAGCGCGTTTGAAATCTCGCTGTTAATCAGCTTTTTAATCGCTTTAATACACCCCATCCGCACCTACGGAATGCGCATCATCATGGTGGGGGTGTTGCTCGCCTCACTGCAGCAGTTCATCGGCATCAATGTGGTGCTCTACTACGCTCCCGAGATTTTCAAGACGATGGGCGCGGCCACGGATACAGCTCTGTTACAACAGATTATCGTGGGTGCGGTGAACCTCTCCTTCACCATTCTTGCTATCCTCACAGTCGATAAGTTCGGTCGTCGCCCGCTGATGATCATCGGCGCTTTGGTGATGGCCCTCTCGATGTTCATCCTCGGCACCACCTTCCACACGCACCACGTGGGTGTGGGCTCGCTCGTATGCATGCTGGTCTATACGGCCGGTTTCGCCATGTCGTGGGGACCCGTCTGCTGGGTGCTGCTCTCAGAAATTTTCCCGAACTCCATTCGTTCCGTCGTGATGAGCGTAGCGGTGGCTTCGCAATGGATTTCCAACTTCCTGGTCTCTTGGACATTCCCGATGCTCGACAAAAACGAAACGCTCACCGCGATGTTCAATCACGGATTTTCCTATTGGATATACGGACTCATGGGCATTTTAGCGGCGCTGTTTATCTGGAAACTGGTGCCGGAAACGACGGGGAAAACGTTGGAGGAGATGGAACAATATTGGAAACGGTAATTATTATTTTTTCGAGAACCGAACCTTCCGAATTATAATCAACACCGCTCCCATCAGCGTGATAAGGAGAAGCGGGATGCCGATGTTGAGTACGGCGAGCAGCACTTTGTGGTTGCGGGTCTTCTCACTGCTGAGCGAGCCGATTTTGAAGTTCTTTGCGCGGAGCTGCAGCAGGTCATCGTCGGCACATAAGTAGTTGACACAGTTCACAATAAAGTCGGTATTGTCGAAAGTCTGGCGGGTGTAGATGTCGTAGCCGGCCGGATAGGGCTGGTTGCGCTTGCTGTCGAACGGATTGCGGATGATGTCGCCGTCGGAGACGAAAATCTGCCGCGTGTACTCGCTGTGGTCGCGGAAATCGAGCTCCTTGATGGTGTCGAACTCCACCGGCAGGATGCCCTTGAACGCCGACTGGAAGGTTCCCTCCACCAACACTGCCACGGGCACATTGCGGTAGGCGTACTCCTGCAGATTCGGCTTCACCATGCCCACACGCAAGGTCACGATGGAGGGCGTGGGCACCACCTTGGTGCGCTCGGAGGTGGTCATCAACACCGTCTTCGAGAGGTCGGCGTTGTTGCCCACCAAGTCGATACTGCCTGCAAAATCGGACTTGATATCTTTCAAGTTACGTACAATCGGGTGGTTGCCAAAGTTCACGATATCAAGGCAATAGGGGAACGCCATGAACTTGTATTGCGGTTGGTCACCGATCACGCTCACCTGTTGCGGCACGGGCATACAGCTCAAATCCTGAATCAGGTCGGTGTTGAGGCGCACGCCGTAGGTGAAGAAGAGGTCGTTGATGTATAACGCGCGCGGGGTAGCGAAAAACTCGCCCTGTTTTTGCAGACTGTCTAATGAGGCCGTGGTGTTGTCGATGAGCCACAACACCTTTCCGCCGCGCATGATGAATTGGTCAATGATATACTTGTCGTATTCGCGGAACGGCTGCGTGGGTTGCGCCACAATCAGTACATCATATTTATTGTCTCCGGGAACCAAATCGCCAGAAACGGTGTCTTCAACGGTGAAATTGCGCAGAGCGTTGATTTTGCCGTCCAGCGTAATGCGGCTCACGTTGTAGAACCGTTGCAGCTGCATGGCCGTCCAGCAGGTGTTCCAGAAGTCAAGTTCGCCGTGTCCGTCCAAGTAGGCCACTTTCGGTTTCTCGGTCTTCATCAAACGGCGCACGGGGGCTACCAAGTTGTATTCAAGCTCCTCGTTGGAGTATTTCATCCAGTCGGCGCCGGAAGGATCGGCCACCACCACTTTGGCGGGATATTCGTGGTTGCGGTAGGAGACAATAGCGCCGGGAATCACCACGTGTGTGGAGTAACCGCCGGCATCTTCCCTGCTGATGGGAATCGGCTCCAGCCCCTTCTTCACAAACTCGCCCAGAATGCCGTTTATCTCCTCGTTGGTTTTGCCCTCCAACGGATCGATGAATTCGTAGTAGACATTCTTGGAATAGCTGCGGAAGTTCTGCAACATCTGCTCCACCTGTTTGGCAAAAAGTTGATAATCAGCAGGTTGGTCTTTTCCCTTGAGGTAAACTCGGAAATAGACGCGGTCCTCCAGATTCTTCAGCATCTCAATGGTGCTCTTGGAGAGCGAATGACGCTTATCTTTCGTTAAATCAATACGATAAAAGAAAAAGGAGGACAATATGTTGACCAAGACCACAATGCCGATGACCGCTAACAGCCCGAGCAGTGTGCGTCTCTTGAATTGTTTGCTCTGTTTATTGATGTTTTTGCTCATAATGCTCAATTTTTCTCACTGTAGAGACGCGATTAATCGCGTCTCTACATATTACCATTTACGACTCAATAACACTAATCGGGTGGAATAGAGGAAGATGAAAATCACACTACAGAAATAAATCACGTCTCGGGTGTCGATAACGCCCTGACTGATAGAGGAATAATGGTGTTCAATACCGAGGGTTTTCAGGTAGTAGCCGAAGTTGCCGAGGGCATCGAAGGAGTAGATGAAGGCAAAGCCGAACGAGAGGATGAAGCAGAGCAAGGCGGCGATGATGAAGGCCACAATCTGGTTGTTGGTGAGGCTGGAGGAGAAGAGTCCGACTGCGATGAAAGCCGCGCCGAGGAAGAGCAGACCGAGGTAGGAGCCCCAGGTGCTGCCCATGTCGATGTTGCCCACGGGATTGCCGATCCAGTAGACGGTAATCACGTAGACGAGCGTCGGCAGGAGGGCGATGACGAGTAACGTCAAGCAGGCGAGGAACTTAGCCCACACAATCTGCATGTCAGTTAACGGCAGGGTGAGCAGATAGTCCATCGTGCCGGTGCGCTTTTCCTCCGCAAAGGAGCGCATCGTGATGGCCGGAACCAGGAACAGGAACAGGAACTGCGACAGGTTGAATAGACCTTGCAAGTCGGCCAGCCCGGATTCCAACACATTGTTCACATTCGGAAAAACCCAGATAAAAAGCCCCGAGACTATCAGGAAAACCCCGATGAAAATGTAGCCTATGATGGAGCTCAAAAATGCCTTTAGTTCTTTAATATAGAGACTGAACATACCTTTTAAAAAAATTTCGCAAAAATACAAAATTTGGGTGATATTATTTTGTATCTTTGCCCGATTTTTGAACATCTCAAATTAATAAAATAGATCTATGGAAAAAATTAAAATTGGTATCAACGGTTTTGGCCGTATCGGCAGACTGGTTTTCAGAGCTACAACGGAAAGAGACAACGTGCAAGTGGTTGCTATCAACGACCTTTTGGACGTGGATTACATGGCTTACATGCTTCGCTATGACTCCGTGCATGGCAAATTCCAGGGCGAAGTCTCTGTGGAAGACGGCATGTTGGTGGTGAACGGCAACAAGATTCGCGTCACCGCTGAAAAGGATCCCGCTAACCTGAAATGGAACGAAGTGGGCGCTGACTACGTTGTGGAGTCCACTGGTCTCTTCCTGACCAAAGAACTCGCTGAGGCTCACCTCAAAGCAGGTGCTAAACGCGTTGTGATGTCCGCTCCTTCCAAAGACGACACCCCGATGTTCGTCATGGGCGTGAACAACAAGGAATACGCTGGCCAGACCATCGTTTCCAACGCATCATGCACCACCAACTGCTTGGCTCCGTTGGCAAAGGTGATCCACGAGAACTTCGGCATTGTGGAAGGTTTGATGACCACCGTACACGCTGCTACCGCTACACAGAAGACCGTTGACGGTCCCTCAAAGAAAGACTGGCGCGGCGGTCGTTCCATCCTCGGCAACATTATCCCTTCATCCACTGGTGCTGCCAAGGCTGTGGGTAAAGTGATTCCTTCTCTGCAAGGCAAACTCACCGGTATGTCACTGCGCGTTCCCACCGCTGACGTCTCTGTGGTTGACCTCACCTGCCGTCTTGAGAAGGCTGCTACCTACGAAGACATCAAGACAGCTGTGAAGAAGGCTTCCGAGAATGAACTCAAGGGCATCCTCGGCTACACTGAAGACGCTGTTGTTTCCACTGACTTCCTCGATGAAAAGAGAACCTCTGTGTTCGATGCTAACGCCGGCATCATGCTCAACGAGCACTTCGTGAAGTTGGTTTCTTGGTACGACAACGAAATTGGTTACTCCAACAAGGTTGTGGACCTGATTTGCAGCATGAACACCACCTGCCCGTTGAAATAATTGACATTATCGTAGAGACGCACGGCCGTGCGTCTCTACAATTATAAACCCTTAAAAATCATCAAATTATGGAAAAGTACGTATGTGACATGTGCGGTTATGTGTATGATCCCGAAGTCGGCGATCCCGACAACGGCATCGCCCCCGGCACCGCCTTTGAAGATCTTCCCTTCAACTGGACCTGCCCGATCTGCGGCGTGGACAAATCCAATTTCTCAAAGAAATAATCCATTGATTATGAAGATAGCAGAGACGTCATTTGATGGCGTCTCTTTTTTTTACGCGGTTGTTTTCGGTTTCGTGTCGCCGTTGTAGAGACGGTGTGCACACCGTCTCTACAGACCCGGCAACCGTTATTTCACCACCACCTTCTGATGGTATTCGCGTCCGTTCTCGTCCATTACGCGCAGGACATACACGCCCGCGGGCACGCTGCGCACGTTGATTGCGGCAATTCCCTGTAGAGACGCACGGTCGTGCGTCTCTACAACCCGTCCCTGCAGGTCATACAACCCCGCGGATTGGATGCCCGCGCCCGACAGTTCCACGTAGAGGACGTCGTCGGTGGGGTTGGGATAGACGTTCAGGTAGGTTTCCCCTCCCTGTTGCGGCGCCTTTGCGCTGCGGTTCTCCGCGTCACTATTGTTGTCCTGGTTGTCCGCGTTGTCGTCCACCGACAAATCATCGTCGTAGCAGATTCCGAAGAAGAAACACAGCACCCCCTTGGCCATCACGGACGCGCGGCCCGCATTGCGTTCGGCAATCACCTGCAGCTGCGCGATCTGCGCCGGCGTCAACGCGTACCAGTTGATTCCCGGCGAATTATTGTTGTCCATGTTGTCCGCGTTGTCGTTCAAATTGCCGCTCCGCAGTGCCAGTTTCATTGCATGGAAATCCGCGTAGTTGGACAGTTCCGCGTCGTCCGCATCCGCCACAAACGGTTCCGAATAGCCCATCATGAATCGCGTCTCGGTCAATGAATACGGGTCGGCGATGGGTTGCGCGGCGGTGTGCCACTGCTCCAGCTCGTTGAGATCCAGCACCGTGTCTGCCATCAGACCGCGCACGGCGGTGTAATAGGTCTCCGAAAGGGTTTGGCGCATGGTTTGTAGAGACGCAAAATGTTGCGTCTCTACTGTGCCGCCGTCCGTCCCGTCAGCAGGCGACTGGTTCGCCAGTGCTGTTGCGTAGGCGTTCATCTGCGAGGAGAAACCCGACAGCATGGGCTGCCAACCGTTGTTGTTGCATAACGTGGAGGAGCAGAATCCCGGGTCGGCGGCGCTGTTCACACTCACGTAAGAGGCGCTGACGTTGTAGGGTGCGTGATTACCGCCGCTGCTGTGGAAATATACGATTTGCTGGGGACCGGAATTGCGAAAGCTGCTCGTCTGTGTGTTGGTGAATGTGTTGTCCGCACCGTTGTCGCTCCACCCCTGCATACTCTTCATCGTGGCATTTGCGGCCATGTAGATATCATACTTATTGTGAATGAATCCATTACAGGTGGCCTGCAAGCCTGCCAAATGGTTGCCGTTGTTCCGCCGCACATATATGCCGTAGCCCAAATTTTCAAAATTGTTCAGACGGAGGCTGTTGGCGACAGCCCCTGAACTGTCAACCTCGATGCCCCTGGACGAGAAGAGCGTGGGGTCGGAATAGGTGTTCCTGCTGAAAGTGTTTTCCTCCACCTTATATCCTGTGCATGTGCTCAACACCAATCCCTTGTTGCTCAAGGACTGTCCCGGGACTTGCTGCAGGTTCACCTCACAGCGGGTCACCGTGGCGAAGGGGTTGCCGTTGATTTTAATGGCCGTATAGTTGTTGTCGAAAAGGGCATGGTTGATGTTTATGGCGTACTGGCTTTCAGCGGTGTTCGCCTCCAACGCCGTGTTGAAACCGGTGAACGTGTTGTACCGGGAGGCATTTTCCGGACATTCGCAACCCTGCGGGATGGCTTGGTCCGACCTGCAATAGGTTTCAAGGATGAAGCCTGCATCCTCGGTATAGATGGCATGTCGGCGGAGTGCCATCGCGTTGTTGGTCAGGTTGTTGAACGTGCATCCTTTGAACTTGACCCCTCTAACCTCCCACATCGTGACATGGTCGATGAACAAGCCATTGTCTTGACCGAAAAGGTTGTCGTCATTCACTGTGAATACACATCTGTAGAAATAACTTTGGTTGTCAATGACTCCCCCTCCGGCGTTGTGGTTGGTATAGGAAAGGAACGCCACTGAACGACGGTTGTTGACGAAGAAGGCGCTGTCGGCCTTGACGATGCCGCCAGTGGTATGCCAATTGTCATCCTCCAACCCGGTTTTGATGGCGCAATGCGCGTTCTCGATTCTGGCACCGTTGCGCAACTCTACAGTGCCTTGGTAACGTGCCAGCTGACGTTTATTGCGGTCGCCCACCACCTCGATGCCCTGCCACATCTCGCCCGGACAGGCCGAGGTCAGCGTGCCGCCATCCACCACGAGCTTGCCGCCGGGACGGACGATGATGCGACCTCCTTCTCCACAAAGCAGGTTGCTAGTAATCGTCAGTGTCACATTTGAATCTATGGTTGCCGTCACGGGGAGATATGTCTCCGTTGACCATGTTGTGTTGGAGGAAATATTAAAAGGAAGTGTGGCAATGGGAGTGATTCCTGACAACACGGAAGTGACCTGAACATTTTTGGTTAATGTGTACATCAATCTGCCCTGCTGGTAAACATTCACTGAAAGTGTGCCTGTTCCCAAATTTACAGGTATAACAATCACCGAAGAATCATTATTAATTATGATACTCAGATTCGGTGTGGCAGACCAAGTATAAGTGAACAGTTCTGGATGTTCAAAAGCACATTGGTAGGTTTTGGCTTCGCAGTTTGCTAATGTACTGGGACCCGAAATATATTCGTGGCCGTATTCCAGTGCGTGTACAACGGCCTTGTGAGCATCCACAAGTCCGTATCCCATCTCTTGGTTCCATAATCCATTTGGCCGAAAATAATCAGGATGATAATTGTACCCTCCCACTTGTTGAGCTGTTTGTTCAATAATGTCTCGTACATTTTGTGCCGACAATTCAGGATTTGTTGCTAGCATTAAAGCCGCAATTCCAGAAACGTGCGGTGTTGCTAAAGAAGTCCCTTCATCACGACAATAGCTGTTGTTCCCATTAGTTGACATAATATTATATCCAGGAGCCACTACATCCAAGCATGACCCATACATGGAACGATTCCATCGTTGAAGATTGTTTTCTGCAGCTCCAACAGTTAGTAATTCTGGCCGATATTCGCTTGGATATGTCATACCAGTAGTCCATATAGGCCCTGTCTTATTATTTCCAGATGAAAATACAAGAACACAATTGTTGATTATTGCATTATCTATTGCGCTTTCAATCATTTCAGCATGCGTAAAATCGCTACGTCTTTCACTTCCCCATGAGTTATTAATAACTTTCGCTCCCTGCTCAACTGCATAATTAATAGCTGAGGCAAATTTTTCACCAGTCAAATCTGCATTACTATATAATGGATGACTTATGTTTATAAGACTTGCATTGGGAGCAATTCCAGCTAGTCTGTTAGAATCATGATTTGCAAATATGACACCCCCGACTAGTGTACCATGATATATAGTGTCATAAATATGAAGATCATTATTATAATAAGTTGTATAATACAAATGAGCAGGGGAGCTGTAGGAAGAAACATCATAAGAAGCAGAAACGTTTAAGTGGTTGAACTCTCGATGATTAACATCCACTCCTTTGTCAATAACCGCAACTCTTATGTTTGGACTGCCTGTTGTGATATTCCATGCTTGACAAGCATAAATACTTTGCATACCCCATTGTGAATTAAACAAAGAATCCGACACACAATTGTCAAATGTGGTGAAATGAAACATAAATCCTGGATCCACAGCTTTGAAAAAACCAGTTTCCCAAAATTGATTTGCCATTTCTATACTATTCCCTAAAGAATTCTTGTCTGTCTCCAGTGCATACCAATTCTCACAGAAGGGTACTTGATAAAGTACAGAAGTTCGTGTTTGTTCCGCATAGTTTTCCAACAAATGAATCTCTTGGTCGTTTTGTAGTTGTATGTAGAATATACTTGATACCCCCATGGGAATTTGGCCTTCAATCACAGGCTCCACATCTTTAATGAATGTCTTTCCTCTTAAAAAATCGACTGCACTATCATAATTGGTATTCGGATAATTAATTATGCAACACAATATATTATCTTCCGAATACTCAATTCGTTCAATCTTATATGTTTCTGTGATTTGGGCGTCTGAGATTTGCCCAGTGTCAAAATACCATTGCTGTCCACTAAAAAATCAATATAGTTCTTTGAAATTACTGTAAATTAGCAAGTTGTAGAGGTTTCCTGAGTCAACGGATTTGGATTTTACTTTTGCCGAAACTTTCGGCAAATGAACATTGACAAATACGTTTTCTCCCAATTGACTTGGTTTCTTGACAGGAACCACTTCAACTACCTCGTCCGCAAATACGGAGGCGACAGGTACGTGAAGCACTTCACGTGTTGGAACCAGATGCTTGCCTTGATGTTCGGCCAGCTCTCCAATCGCGAGAGTCTGCGTGACTTGATAGTCGCTTTGGAAGCCCATCGCAGCAAGTGCCACCACCTCGGAATGGGGAAGCACGTCACCCGAAGCAACCTGGCAAAGGCCAACGAGAACAGGGACTGCCGCATCTTCGAAGACTTCGCCTATCACATGATAGACGAGGCAAGGGAAAAGAGGGGCGACGACATCTTCAAACTTGAAGGCCATGTTTACGCATTCGACTCCACTACCATCGACCTGTGTCTCAGTGTTTTCGAATGGGCGAAGTTCCGGACCACAAAAGGAGGTGTCAAAGTCCACACTATGTACGATGTGGAATCGCAAGTGCCGGCCTTTATGCTCGTCACTCCAGCAGCCGTTCATGATGTCAACGCGATGGACGCAATACCGTATGAGCCGGGGTCGTTCTACATCTTCGACCGAGGCTACAACGACTTCAAGCGTCTCTACCGCATCAACCTGCTTGACTCGTTTTTCGTCATCCGTTCGAAGAACAATCTTAAGTATAGGATTGTCAAGTGGAAACGAAGACTTCCGAGAAATGTCCTGTCTGACGCTGAAATTGAGCTTACGGGGTTCTACCCATCAAAGTATTACCCCAAAAGACTGAGGCTGATCAGGTACTGGGACGAGGAGCAGGGACGAGAGTTCATGTTCCTGACCAACGCCTTCGGGCTGTCGGCCATGTTGGTCGCAGAACTTTACAAGAACCGGTGGCAGATAGAATTGTTCTTCAAGTGGCTCAAGCAGCACCTCAGAATCAAGAAGTTCTGGGGCACATCTGAAAACGCCGTAAAGACGCAAATCTATGTCGCCATCATCACCTTCTGCCTTGTGGCTATCGTGCAGCACGTCATGCATCTTGACCGCTCAACCTACGAAGTCCTTCAGATATTGAGCATCTCGCTAACCGACAAGACTTCTCTCAAAGACCTCTTCAACAATACTAATTGCAACAATGTCAAAGAACAAACCGATACTGGTGAACTGTTATTATTTAATTTTTAAAGTTAAACATTCAAATTTTTATCGTCCAAATTTTTAGTGGACACTAATGTCAAAATACACGAGAAATAAATCATTTCGAAGAGGCAATTCAATAGGCTCACTTCGATAATAATAATTGATGGACATGGTACTTTGTCCCAATACCAAAGATAAGCTGCTGATAATAAATCCTAAACAAACGATAATTATTCTTTTCATAACTTATTGTATTTTGGTGAACGTGGCATCGAAAAGCATCATCGAATAATCGTTTGACGATTCCCAGTACGATATGACCATGCCATTTTTATCAAAAAAATGAACTTCTAAATAGTATTTGCCGTCTTCTACCACAATTAAAGAATCTCCTTCCATTCGATAAGACTTATTGTTTAAGTAATCACGGTTGTTGCAGTACATAACCCCTTTTTTAGTAAAAGTAAGTACATCCCAACTCTGATCATTCTTTATTCGCTCTTTTAATTCTGTTGGATCACATAATGACATTTGCGAAGTTTCTTCGTGATCAAGATTATGGGTCAGGACTGAACATTTCGCCCACTTTCCCACAAGAGGATTGTCTTGGCTATTTCTTTCACAGCTATACATGAGAGTGACAACGACAAGAAAAGTTGTCACAAATAAAAAATGACAAACGATTGTTTTTTTAACTTTATCCATTGTTATAATGTTTGATAATTAGGACTCCTCGGTTCGATTCCAACGTCCTAGTGCCATGAGAAGTTCCATTAATGGCACATAGGTGTTTGTACGCAAATTTGCATAGAGCATTATGAAAGCCTTATCCCTTCAAACTGCTTCGACGGGAGGCCCCCCCATCTGAAGAAAGTTGTTCTTCCCCAGACGTTGCCAGCAGATGTGGATATATGTCATACGTTTCATAATGATTTCTTTTCGGTTTTTCGGCAACTCTGTTCTTTTCGGGCCGCCCCGTAGAGACGCAAAATTTTGCGTCTCTACCTTGGCAACCCCAGTGCCGTGTCGGCCGTTTGGTCTTCCCCCTTAATCGTTACTATACTCCGGCACATTCGTGAAGAACAACCCCGTGAACGTGAACTGCAACGTGGCCGTGTCGCGGTAAACCATCTGTTCAGGGATGTTCAAATAGACGTTGTTGTTGCTCTCGTCAGTGTAAAAATATAACGAACGGTCCGGCATAAGAAAGAAGTCCTGGGAAGTCAACCCAAAAGTATCTGTCGTTGTAGCGGTAATAGCCGTGCCCGTCTGATGTAATGAAACAGATGACACCAGTGGACAATAATGACCGAAACCTAGACAGTCAACGTGGGTGGGTGTCCCGTTGATTTTAATACACTGCCCTTTACAATCTGAACTATGATGTCCTACGTGGATACGAAACGAATAGGAATCAGACTCTTTAACATCGGTGAAGTCTTGTACTACCCTGTTGCAGAAATCAAGGTTTTCTTTGTCATTTGCTTTAGTGCATGAAACAATTGAGCATGCACACAATACCATTAAACTGAATATTACTTTTTTCATTTGAATATGTTTTTTATGTTGCAAATTTAACCATATTACTTCTAATACTCACAAGAAAAAACGAGATTTCGTCCCTTGGGACGTAATTGGGACGAAAAAGGTGATTTTAAAAAAATGAGAATATAGGAAATGATTGAATGTCAATCTTTTACATATTTTGACACTTGTTTATATATTCATTTTTAAATCCATATTTACTATACCAATTGCATACGACTGTGTAAATATCTCGTCAGATCAGGGAGAATCCACCTCAAAATGACAATATAAATTTGCCAGTTTCGCAGATTTTAGTAATTTTGCCGCTGATATATAGATAAGGACTTATGCACTCTTTCAAAAAAACAATCCCCTTAGTCATAGGACAAGTAATGTTTTTCTCTTTTTTCTTTTGGTATTTTCTACAATACAGTTTTCTCCGTCCACATGCAGATGTATGGATTGACTGCATCATCGCCCTGTTCCTGATTGCTACAATGGCTGTCAACTTCTGGGTACTGTTCCCCTTGATTATCGAAAGAAATTCTTTCCGTTTCTATATGGTTACAGCCCTGATCGAAGTTCTGTTCATCAACACACTGGAATATGCATTAACCTCCCAGGCCGTACTTTATCTTTATGGCGATATCGTCTACCAGGAAGGGAAAGCGGTGTCTATACTTTTGCCCACATATTGCAATACCTTTTTGCGCGATTTTGCCCTCCTGATTTTTGTTGGACTGGTTGCCGACAACATACAACTCTCTGAGAAACAAATTGAAAACGACCAAGAGCTACTTCGTTCCAAGAACCAACTCTTGGTCAGAAACCAAGGAAAAACATGTGTGATTGACATAGCACCCATATATCTATGCCGGCAGGGGAAAAACTATGCAACACTCTATTCTGTTGATGGTCAGATATATAAAAAAAGAATTTCGATGAAGGATTTGGAGAATTTGTTGAAAGCACAACAGTTCATCAGAATATCCAAAAGCGATATCATACGCCTTTCATCCATCAAAAAATGCGAAGACAACTTGCTGATACTAAAAGATGCGGTGGTTACCAACACCAAAGCTATCGCTATCAGCAAGTCATTCATGGAAAATGTTATTCCAACCATTCTGCAATTCTTGCAAAACGAATTAGAATCGGTGTCAGTTCCGGATAGTTCATTGGAGGAAGCGCAGCAGCAGACAGCCATTACTGAACCGGAAATTCCAATGCTTAGTCCAAAGGCTGCAATAATTCAGCAATATGTCTCGTCCCACCGAGATTGCAAATTGGATGAAATCGTTTCGGGCACCAAAATCCCCAAAAGCACCGTGACCCGATACCTGAAAGAGCTGCAGCAGGACAGCCTAATTGAATACGTCGGCTCCAAGAAAACCGGCGGGTATCGCGTGGTGAAAAAATAGCAAGCCAAAAAAATCGTATTTTTGCGCCGTGATCAAACAGAAATCCATAGACAGTGTGATGGCCGCCGTCCGCATCGAGGAGGTGGTGGGCGACTTTGTCTCCTTGCGAAAGCAGGGCCAGGATTTCGTGGGCATTTGTCCCTTCCACGACGACAAAAATCCCTCCATGCATGTTAGTCCGCGACTCGGCATCTACAAGTGCTTCGTGTGCGACGCCGCGGGTAACCCTGTGAAGTTCTTGATGGAGCATGAGAAGATGTCCTATCCCGAGGCCATCGAATATCTGGCGAAGAAGTACGGCATCCCGCTCGAATATGAGCGTTCCGAGAGCGACGAGGAACGGCAGCAGCGCACCTTGCGCGAAAGTCTGCTGATTGTCAACGAGTTCGCGCAGAAGTACTTCGTGGACCAGCTGCGCAACACCGAAGATGGCAAACTCATGGGCATGGCCTACCTCAAGGAACGCGGTTTTATGGATGCCACCATCGACAAGTTCGGACTCGGCTACTGTCCCGACGGATGGGACAACTTTACGAAAGCGGCACTGGAGAAGGGCTACAAGGAGGAGTACCTGATAGAGTTGGGTTTGACGGGCAAGTCGCAGAGCGGCAAGCTGTACGACATCTACCGCGGGCGAGTGATTTTCCCCATCCATAACGATGCCGGCAAGGTGATCGGCTTCGGCGGGCGCATCCTGAAAAAGGACGGGAAAGATCCGCGAAAGTATGTCAACTCCCGCGAGAACACCATATATCATAAAAGCGACACGCTTTACGGCATCTATTTCGCCAAAAACGCCATTCACAAGCAGCAAAACGTCTATTTGGTGGAGGGCTACACCGACGTGATTTCCATGCACGAGTCGGGCGTGGAAAACGTGGTGGCCTCCTCCGGCACCTCGCTCACGCAAGGCCAAATCCGCATGATTACCAAGCGCACCCAGAACATCACGGTGCTCTACGACGGCGATATGGCGGGCATCAAGGCCTCCATGCGCGGCATCGACATGCTGCTGGAGCAGGGACTCAAAATCCGTGTCTGTCTGTTGCCCGATGGCGAAGATCCTGACTCTTTTGCCAAAAAACACAGAGACAGCGAGTTACAGGACTATCTGGCTGCCGAATCGAAGGATTTCCTGCTCTTCAAGGCGGATATTCTGTCGAAAGAGGCGGGTAACGACCCCATCAAGCGGGCCTCGATGGTGAACGAGATTCTGAAGTCCATCAGCTGCGTGAAGGACAACATCGAGCGGGCTTTTTACGTGAAGGAGTGCGCGAAGCTGTTCGACCTCTCCGAAAACGACCTCAACCTCAACCTGCGCCGTTTTGTGTGGGAGAAGACCAAAGAGCAGGGTAGGGCGGCGTTGCAACAGCAGCAGGCCCAGCAGAATGCCGGCGGTTTTTCCGGACAACCGACTACCGAAACGGTGGAGGTTCCGGACGTTATCGACACCAAGAAGCATTCCGATCTCGCGCAACAAACTGATTTACTGTTTGAAGCGGAGAAGGATTTGGTGCTGTTGATGCTCAGTTACGGCAATTTTCTGATCTATGAGGCGGGTGACGAGGAGTCGTCGGGCGTGCGCATCGATCAGTATATCTGCAACGAAATGCAGAAGGAGGACATCCGCCTTCACTATAAGCTGCTGCAGGAAATCTTCGACAAATACGTGGATTGGGCCTCTTATATCGGCAACCAGGACCAGATTATCCGCAATTTCACCCTGTCGGACGATCCGCAAGTCAGCGAGTTCGTGATTCGCAACATTCCTGTGGAGGAGCCCAAGTTCAGCGACCGCTGGAAAGAGAAGTACGACATCCACACGCATACCACGCGCAACAATCTGCGCATCCTGCAGAATCAGGTGCAGAACATCCTGCTAACCTTGAAGTTGCGCATCTTGGAGAATGATGCGGTGGTGATCCAAAAGATATTGGAAAGCGAATCATTGGCCGAAGACGACATGGTGCTCGCCTTGCAGCAGCTCAACAGCATCAATCAATTGAAAAAAGAGATTTCAAAAAGGCTGAACCGCGTTGTCAGCCGGTAATTTGACAACCTGAAACCTGAAACTTGAAACCTGAAACTTGAAACTTAATAATATGGCTTTAACGAAAGAAAAAACAAAAGATCTTATCCGCACCTACAGCCTGATTATTTTGGGCACTTTTATCATGTCCATCGGCTTTGTGGTGTTCATTTCCCCGCTGAAGCTCGCGCCCGGCGGCGTGTATGGTATCGCCATTATCTTGCACCACGTGTTCAATTTCCCCATCGGTCTGTCGGGCATCTGTCTCGATCTGCCGCTGCTGCTCATCGGAACGCTGTGGCTGGGTCCCAAATTCGGCGCGAAAACGTTGGTCGGGGTTATCTCGCTGCCGGCGTTCATCTCGCTGTGGGAGAAGGTTTATGGTTATGCACCCCTGATCGCGCTTCCCAATGATCCCATGACTCCCGATCCGTCGGCCACCTTCATTTTGGCCCTTTTCGGTGGCGTGATTATCGGCATCGGCTTGGGACTCATCTTCAAGACCCGCGCCACTTCCGGCGGTACTGATATTATCGCCATGATCCTTGGCAAGTACATCAAGCACATCCCGCTGGGCACTCTGCTCATCTTTGTCGATTCCATCATCGTGCTCTTCGCTCTGGTTGCTTTCAAAGATTGGACTATCCCATTGTACTCATGGTTAGTGATTTACGTCACCGGTGTCGTGATGGACAAGGTCATTGCCGGATTCCACAGCAACAAAGCGGTGCTTATTATCTCTGAAAAATACGAAGAAATCAGGCAGCGCATTTTCGATGAGCTGGACCGTGGCGGCACCTACCTCAACGGCGAGGGCATGTACAACCACGACGAGAAAAAAATCATCTTCACCTCCATCTCCCGCAAACAGTTGCCCGTGCTCATTCACTTTGTACACGAGATTGACGCCAACGCATTCGTCACCATTCTGGACGCATCCGAAACCTTGGGCGACGGCTTTAATTCATTGAGAGAAAAGGCATTAAACTAAACGATTATGAATCCGACCATTACCCTGTTAAGCGACTGGCATCTGCGTGACCCCTACGTGGCGATGCTCAAAGGATCTTTGTTGAAGGTCGTGCCCGATGCGCAGATTATCGACATCACGCATTACGTGGACAAGTTCAATCTGCTGCAGACCGCCCTGCTGATGAAGTCCAGCTATTTGTCCTTCTCCGAAGGCTCTATGCACCTGATACTCACCAATATGTCGCTCAACTCCACCTTTTCGCCGGTGATGTTGGAGCATAACGGTCACTATTTCATTGGGGAAGATAACGGAGTTTTCCATCTGATGTTCGGTCAGGAGGTAGTTTTGAAAGGTTGTCAACTTCCTGAGGGTCAGATGAATACTCTCGAACAAATGCAGCAGTGGATTCAGCTGATTACGACCGGCAAGATGAACGCCAAAAACACGAAAGAGTATCTGACCTTCAAGAGGATGTTTATCCAGGAGTCGGATTATAATTCTGAAAACCAACAGATTGAGGGTGCTATCGTCTATATTGATGCCTTCAACAACGCTATCACCGACATTCCCGTCAAGATGTTCAAAGAGAAGGGGCAAAATCGCCCGTTCACCGCAACCATCCATTCCAAGGGCGTGTGGAAGATGACCCGGCATTTCGATTGTTATGAGTCTGTAGACGATGAAATGTATCTGTGCGACAATGCTTTAGGATATATTGAGGTAGCATCTTACCAATCGGATGTGGCCATTTTGGCGGATTTGGAGCCCGGAGACAAAATCATCATTCAATTTGGTGAGGAATGATCACGGTAGGATTGGTTCAGGCGGACATCAAACCGTATAACAAGGCGGGAAATCTGTCGCATTACACCGAATGGTTGAAAGAGGCGATTCAGGAACCGGTGCATCTGCTGGTGTTTCCGGAGATGTTCAACTGCGGTTTTTCGCCAAACATCCGCGAAGATGCGGAGCCGCATAACGGCAGCAGCCTCTATTTTCTCTATCTGACGGCTTGTCAATTCCAGTGCGACGTGGTGGCCACCTTGCCGGTTCTTTATAATAATATATTGTATAATCGTCTGGTTTGGCTTTCGCGCGACCGCATATTGGGCAGCTACGACAAGCACCATCTGTTTATGGGCGAGGAGGATTTTTTCACGCCAGGAGAGCACAAGACGATTGTCAACACACTGGGTTATAGGTTCTTACCCCTCACTTGCTTCGATGTGCGTTTTCCGGAATGGAGTCGCAATCGTGTGGTGGACGGTCAGTTCGATTACGACTGTCTGGTGTACACGGCCAACTTCCCCGCTCCGCGTGAGAACGAGTTGCTGACATTGACCCGCGCTCGTGCCATCGAGAACCAGGCGTATGCATTGGTGGTCAACCGGGTGGGTGTGGATGGTTACCAGCGGAGATATGCCGGCGGCTGCGCTATTATTAATCCGCACGGCGAAATTGAGGCGCAAACTTCGTCCGAAAAAGAGGAGATTTTGATCCATTCTTGCGAAATAGATGCCATAAAAACGCTAAGAGAGCAGTTTCCAGTGTCAAAATTCTGGTAGCGAAGCCCTGTTTTTGAAGATATAAAATACTGGTACACAATTTTTTATAAAAAATTTTCAAAAATCAGCGGAGTATTGGAAAAAAAGTGTATTTTTGCATCCTCAAATCCAACGGTGCTGTAGCTCAGTTGGTAGAGCAACGGACTGAAAATCCGTGTGTCACTGGTTCAATTCCCGTCAGCACCACAAGCCCCGAAATTTCGGGGCTTTTTTTATGGTCGAAAGATCGCGGTGCCGGTTGTCAACATTGTTCAAAAAAAAGTTTCACAACCGACTGAGCGATAACAAAAAAAGTGTATTTTTGCCGCCCAAAATTTTAGTACAAATAAATTTAAAAAAGTAAAAGCATTATGGCAAATCAGTACGAAACCGTTTTCATTATGACGCCCGTTTTGTCTGAAGAACAGATGAAGGAAACGGTACAAAAATTCGAGAAGATTCTCACAGACCAAGGTGCAGAAATCGTTCACCAGGAGAACTGGGGCCTCCGCAAGTTGGAATACCCCATCCAGAAAAAGTCCTCCGGATTCTATCATTTGTTTGAATTCAAGGCTGACGGCAACGTGGTCGCTGAATTGGAACTTCAATTCCGCCGCGACGAACGCATCATGCGCTTCTTGACCGTGACGATGGACAAATACGCTATCGCTTACGCTGAGAAGAGACGCAACAACCGCAAGGCTAAAGCCGCTCAGGAAGAACAACCTGTAGCTGAAGAAGTAGTTAACGAAGAACCCAAAACCGAAGTAGAAGCATAAGATTATGGCACAGCAAAACGATATTAAATACATTGCTCCCGTAGCAGTTGACATCAAGAAGAAAAAATATTGTCGTTTCAAAAAGAGCGGTATCAAGTACATCGACTACAAGGATGCTGAATTTTTGAAGAAATTCGTGAACGAGCAGGGTAAGATTCTGCCGCGTCGTCTGACCGGTACCTCCCTGAAATATCAGAAGAAAGTGGCTCAGGCTGTGAAACGCGCCCGTCACTTGGCTCTTCTGCCGTTCGTAACCGATAACTTAAAATCTAACTAAAAAAGCATTTTGTCATGGAAATCATATTGAAACAAGACGTAGCTAATCTGGGTTATGCCGATGATCTCGTAAAGGTTAAGGACGGTTATGCCCGCAATTACCTCATTCCGCAAGGTTATGCCGAACTCGCTACCCCGGCAAAGAAGAAAATGTTGGCGGAAACTATCAAACAACGCGCTTTCAAGGCTGAAAAGATCCGTAAGGAAGCTGAATTCCTCGCTGGCAAGATCGAAGGCCTCGAAGTCAATGTTCCTGCAAAGGCTTCTGAAGCTGGCACGCTGTTCGGTTCAGTGAATAACATCATGGTGGCTGACGCCCTCAAGGCTCAACATGACATTGAGATCGACCGTCACAAAATCACCATCAATGAGGACAGAATCAAGGAGTTGGGTCAATACACCGCTCAGGTGAACCTGCACCGCGACTTCAAGGTGGACATCAAAATCAACGTGGTTCCTGAAACTGCTGAGTAATCTCCACCCTGTTCAATACATCAGGCGGCGGAATCCTCGATTCTGCCGCTTTTTTTTGCTCAACATTCGCCCATAGCGATATATTGTGTATATTTGCCACTCGAAAATTTGACGAATATGAGTGAGAAAAAAATAGAAACCGCCGCCGCTCTCGGCAACGCATTAGTGGAGAAAGTTGATGACTTTTTGCATCATTTCACCAGTTACGCCACCGATTTGGTGGTGGGCATACATCCCCAAACCTACGATATCATCCTCGACAGCCCGAACAAAATTCCCGAAGGCTATCGTCAACATAGCATCGCCGACTTCATCCTCACCAACGAAAAAGGTCTATACGAACCCGACGAAAAGGTGATTTTCCAAGTGGCAGAGCATTATTTTTAGAGATGAGGAGATAAAAAGATGAGAAGATGATGAGATGAAAAACGATGAACTGTAGGGGCGTATCGCATACGCACAAAAACGATTAGTATGGCGAAAAAAGAAAGTAACTCCATAAAATACAGCGATTTGGTCGCCCAAATCCGCAACAAGCAGTATGCCCCCGTATACCTGTTGCAGGGCGAGGAACCGTTTTTCATCGACCGCATCACCAAGATGTTCGAGGAAGAGATTCTCGAACCGGAGGAGCGCGACTTCAACCAAGTGGTGCTCTACGGTAAAGATACCACCGCGGACATGGTGCTGGCCAACGCCAAACAGTTTCCCTTCGGTAGCCCCTATCGCGTGGTTATTCTGAAAGAAGCTAAAGAGCTGAAAAAGATAGAGTTGCTGGATTCTTACGCTGAAAATCCGAGTCCGCAGACCATTTTGGTAGTTTGCCACAAGTACGGCAAACTGAAGGCCGCACAGACGAAAGCATACGCCAAACACGGGGTTGTATTCGATTCTGTTGGGATAAAAGACTGGAACTTAGCCGCTTGGATCCAAGATTTGGCCGAACAGACGTTCAATTTTCGGTTGAGTCCGCAAAGCGCGGCGGTGCTGAGCGAGCATATCGGTAACGACCTGTCCCGCATCTTCACGGAATTCCAGAAACTGCAGGTGGTACTGCCTGCTGGCAGCGAAATCACCTCCGCAGTTATCGAACAGTACATCGGCATCAGCAAGGAGTACAACATTTTCGAACTTCAGGACGCTTTGGGCAGCCGCAATCTGTCGAAAGTGTACAACATTATGCTCAATTTCACCTTGCATCTGAAGGAAAACCCCAATATCCGCACTATTTCGATGCTTTACTCCTACTATCAAAAGATGATACGATATCATCTTGCGCCCGACAAGAGCAACGATGCGCTGCGAACCATTTTCGGCAATCTGCCACCCTCCATCATCGCCCGCAACGTCGGCATCGCCAACAACCACACCTTGCCGCAATTGACCCGGATTATCTCAATATTAAGGGAATACGATGTAAAATCGAAGGGCGTGGATGCCAGCAACGACGAAGGCGAATTGCTGAAGGAGATGATTTACAAGATTACCCATGTATAGAATGAAAAAACAAACGGCGTTTTTATTATGGTGCCTGTTCACCGTTTCCATCTCCTGCGCCCAACCTCCTCAAGGCTATTACGCCTCCGCAGAAGGATTGAGCGGACAGCCGTTGCGCGTAGCCATGCACCAGATTATCAAAAATCATACCTCGTTGTCATACAATGATTTGTGGCAGGCGTTTTATACTACGGATGTGCGTCCCGACAACGGCAAAGTGTGGGACCTCTACTCTGACCAGCCTGGCGGTTCTCCAGCCTATTACTTCACTTTCGGTAGCGACCAGTGTGGCAACTATTCTGGCGAGGGCGACTGCTATAATCGCGAGCACTCGGTGCCGAAAAGTTGGTTTGGCGGCAGTGTCGCGCCTATGTACACGGACCTTTTCCACCTTTACCCTACGGATGGTTTCGTCAATTCCAAGCGGGGCAATCTGCCTATTGGTCAGGTGGTTAATGTTACTTGGACCAGTACAAACGGTTCCAAGGTAGGCACCTCCAATATCTCGGGTTATGCCGGGCAGGTGTTCGAGCCCATCGACAGTTTCAAAGGCGACTTCGCCCGTACCTATTTCTATATGGCGGTCTGCTATATGGACAAAAACCTCGGGGTGGAGACGCAATCCAACTTCACGGGCGGCGATCTCAAGCTGTGGGCGCAACAACTTCTGCTTCAATGGGCAGCGATGGACCCTGTCAGTCAGAAGGAGATCGACCGCAACAACGCCGTCTATCAGCTGCAACACAATCGTAATCCCTTCATCGACTATCCTGAACTGGCGGAGATGATTTTCGGCAGCGATACCTCTGCCTTCGCTTCTCAAATCTTCGAATACAAATTGCCTGTTCTGTGGTCGATTTCTCCTAATCCAACTACGGATCATATCAATATACAATCATTTGATTATCAGCAGAATAAAACAGACATTGAAATAATTGACATGAGAGGAAAACCTATCCTGTCGTTGCAAGAGGAGATTACGGAAAACTATCGTTTGGATGTTTCCTCGTTGTCGGCTGGCATCTATCTGCTGCGACTGACTTCGGGTCAGAATGTCAATACTTTTAAAATCGTAAAACAATGAGCATCATCAAGATAACCAAGCAATTCTCTTTCGAAATGGCCCATGCGCTGCGCAACTACGACGGTTTGTGCCGCAATATCCACGGCCACTCCTACAAAATGGACATCACGTTAGCCGGACAGCCGTTACATGACGACAATTCCCCGAAAAACGGTATGGTGATGGATTTCGGAGACTTAAAAAAGCTTGTCAATGAAGAGGTTATCTCCCTTTTAGACCACGCTTTGGTGTTGAATGTCAAAACCGACACCCAACTCATTGAGGTCTTAAAGCAGAATTACGAAAAAATTGTTATCGTGGAATTTCAGCCCACCACTGAAAATCTGCTGAATTTCATTGCAGAAAAAATCAAAGCGAAATTACCTGAAAGAGTGATGCTTACGTGCGTGCGTTTGCGCGAAACGGACACTTCCTACGCAGAATGGTGCTGTTAACGTATTTGTAGAGACGATGTGCACATCGTCTCTACGGTCTTCAAATGATTTCCACAGGCGTTACCATCCCTTGTAATTGCCCATCCGAACGTCCGTTGTCGGTGATGAACAACATATCCAACCGGACGCGGCGCGTTTTAGAGCGCTGGAATTTCAGACTGACATCTTCCACAGTTGTGTTTGGGTTGATGAAACCGTAGTGGGCGTTTGACTCATCCACCAGTCGAATGTAATCCATTATATCCTTGAAAGTCAGCGATTCTGAAAAGGCCAATGAGGATTTTTCAGCCACTAACCGCATAATGGTTTTCGTGCTGAACACCCCGACAATCTGATGGTTTTCCACAATGGGGATGTAAGAGTAATCGTTGCGTTGCATCACCTTCACCGCGGCAAGGACGGAATCTGTCGGTGCCGGTGCGAAGATTTGTCCGGCACGAATCGCTACGCGCATCAGCGTTTGCGGGTTAAGCGAGTAGTAGAGGTTGTTGACCTGTCGGAGGGCTTGGTCGGTGACGATGACCAGATCGTTGCCTGCCTTCGACCAGTCGTAGTGTGAGAGCAGGTTGCGCAACACGCGACAGAAAGCCAGATTGCTGCGCAGGCTTTTGTACTGCGGCATCTGTTCCAGCTCTTTCATCTCCGTGACATTCAGATTGTTAAGAGCCCATTCCTCAATCTCGCGGTATCTTTCTAAGAATTGTCCGGCCTTGTTTTCCATCTTCGCATTTTTTTCGCCGCAAAGGTACAAAAAAATGTTTCAAGTTTCAGGTTTCAGGTACTTGAAACTTGAAACTTGAAACCTGAAACCAGCTAGTACACAAACTTCCCTTTTTCCGCATCGAACCGCGCGGTGTGGTCGAAGCCGCAACGCTGAAGTTCGGCCAACGCTTCGGGCACGAAGAGCGTCAGCTCCTCCGCTTTGTGGGCATCGCTGCTGATGAGGACGGGGATGTCGGCTTGGCGGGCCTTCATCAGCAGTTCCGTGGAGGGGTAGAAGTGGTTGCAGCGCTTTTTGTACAATCCGCGGGTGTTCACCTCGATGATGACATCGTGCCGCTTGATGAGCTGTATCGCTTTGTCTGCCAGTATCTTAAACCACTGCTCGTCTTCTGTGAAAAAGCGGTCGCGGTTATGCATCTTGATTTTGTCGAAGTGGGCGATAATGTCCAGATGCTGGGTTTCCAACATCTCGAAAGTCTGCTCCCAAAAGGTGGTGACGGCGGTTCGGATATTGTTGTCGAACAGGTCGCGCAGACCGTTGTCGTAGGTCTCCTGTTTAGAGCCGTCGATGAACCAGAGTCCGTCGCCATGCGGAGGGTGCACCAAATGCACTCCACCGATGACGTAGTCGAGATGGTAAGTCTCGCGCCACTCATCGAAATTCTTCGTAATGCCTGGGATGAAGTCGCATTCCAACGATTTTAACAGCTTTATCGAGGTTTTCTGCTGCAAATCATCGATTTCGCGCACGTATTCCGGTACTTTGTCCTCCGAAATAGCAAAACTGTTCTCAAAAGGCACCGGCGAATGCGAGGAAAACCCTAACTGCTGAAGACCTTGCTTTTCGGCCTCGCGCATATGTTCTTCCAAGGTGCTTTTGCCATCACAATAGAGGCAATGGGTATGGTAATTGGCTGGGTAATAATTCATTTTATTCCAATTCATCGTTTACAGAATCATCATCGGTAATTTCATCGAGAATATTGAGCATATCGTTGCTGCGGCCGACGTGGGCCCGGTTGTAGAAGTTGCTGAGGAAGATGATGACGACATTGTCGGAGGGGCGGTAGAGGAAAAGATTTTGGAAGCCATTCCAAAGACCGCCGTGGTAGACCAGTTTTCCGTGATGGGGACTCTCCTCAATACGGAAGCCGTAGCCGTATATACTCTTGGGCAACAGACCGTTATTAAGTTGGTTTTCGCGTTGCGAGGCGAGTTCCACCCATTCTTTGGGCAGGATCTTGTAGTCGATGAAGTAGGCGTTGGCCCAGCGCAACATATCCTCCACGTTGGAGTAGATGCCCTTATCACCGAGAATGCCGTTCAACCGGTCGTATTGGGCGCATTTGGCATCCTTTTTGTGTCCGCGTGCAATCGGCACCTCCACCACTTCGCCCATAGGCAGCGGCGTAACGCTCACCGTCTCCACTTTCGGATTCACTTTCGGGTACTCACGGCCATGTTGGTCGTCAATACCCACAATTTCAGTGAAAAAGTAGGTGTTTTCCATGCCCGCAGGCTTGAAGATGTTTTTGTGTACGTACTCTTCAAACGGCATTTCAGAAACGAGCTCCACCAATTGCGCCAAAATAGCGTAATTGGTGTTCACATAGTCAAACTTAGAGCCCGTGGCAAAGGTTTTGGGATATTTCTGCTTCTCTAAAACTTGTATAAGTTGCTGATTGTCAATAAACGCGGAGGAATCGTACACCGTGTATTTGAAATTGAAATACTCCGGAATGCCTGATGTGTGTGTCAGCAAATGCTTGATGGTTACGCCATTATACGGTAAGTTCGGGAAATATTTGGTAATCTGATCCTCTAAATTGATTTTGCCCTTTTCGCACAGTTGCAAAACCGCAGCAGCAGTGAACTGCTTTGAAATGGAGGCCAAATCAAACAGCGTAGTATTGGTAATCATATTGTTGTCGGACAGGCATTGGCGAGGCGGCAACCCCGTCAGGACCAATTCCCCGCAGGCATGTTCCACTAACACCGTGTCGCGTACGGCCACCAACATCACCCCGTTGAGTTTTTGGGACATTTCATTAGCCACAAACTCCAGACCCTCAATGTCATAGCGGTCATCGATGGTGTCCAAAAGTTGGGCTAAATAGATTTCTTCCGTAAAAAAAGCCGTGTAGGTGTCTGCCCGAAGAGACAAGGCGAGGCACATAAACACGGCTATAGAGATAATTGCCTTTTTCATCACAAATATGCGTAGATACGTGTGATGCTATCCATTCATGGAATTCAAGAACTCTTCGTTGTTCTTGGTATCTTCCATATTGCTGATAACCAAATTCATAGCTTCAATCGTGGTCATATCGGCGATATGGTTGCGCAGAATCCAGACTTTCTGCAGCGTGACCGGATCTTGCAGCAGGTCGTCGCGACGAGTACTGGAGGCCACAATATCGACAGCCGGGTAGATACGTTTGTTGGAGAGCTTGCGGTCGAGCTGCAGCTCCATGTTACCCGTACCCTTGAACTCCTCAAAGATCACCTCGTCCATACGGGAACCCGTCTCGATGAGGGCGGTGGAGATAATCGTCAGTGAACCACCGTTTTCCACATTACGGGCAGCGCCGAAGAAGCGTTTGGGTTTCTGCAGGGCGTTGGCTTCCACACCACCTGAAAGCACTTTGCCGGATGCGGGCGCCATCGTGTTGAAGGCGCGGGCCAGACGGGTGATGGAGTCGAGCAGAATGCAGACATCGTGACCGCACTCTACCATACGTTTCGCCTTGTCTAACACCATGTTAGCGATTTTTACGTGGCGTTCGGCAGGTTCGTCGAACGTGGAGGAAATCACCTCGGCATTGACGCTGCGCTGCATATCGGTGACCTCTTCAGGACGCTCGTCGATGAGCAGAATGATGAGGTAAATTTCGGGATGGTTATAGGCGATAGCGTTTGCTATATCCTTGAGCAACACTGTTTTACCAGTTTTTGGCTGAGCCACAATCAAACCGCGCTGACCTTTGCCGATAGGGGCGAAGAGGTCGATGATACGGGTGGAAAGTTTGCAGCCGGGATGTCCGGTGATGTTGATTTTCTCGTCCGGGAACATTGGGGTGAGATAGTCGAACGGGATACGGTCGCGGATTTCATCAGGTAGACAGCCGTTGATTTTCTCGATTTTGGTCAGCGGGAAGTACTTCTCGCCCGGTTTCGGAGGACGGATAGCGCCGTAAACCGTGTCGCCGTTCTTCAGTCCGAAGAGTTTGATTTGCGACATGGAGACGTAGATGTCGTCGGGAGAGGAGAGGTAGTTATAGTCGGAAGAGCGCAGGAAACCGCAGTTTTCGCTGGTGATTTCGAGCACGCCCTCTGCCATGACGGAGCCATCATACTGAGCGTTAGCCATGTAGGGTAGAGGGGTTTCTTCCGCTTTGGACACTTGTGGCTCGGGATCAGTGGGATAGGTCACATTTTTGTTATGGTTTTCCTCTGCTGATTCCTCTTTTTTATTCTTTTCGGGGGCAGCAGCATCCTCTTTTTTCTTTTTCGGGCGTCCACGGCGCGGTTTCTTGTCCGCATTATCCTCGTTCTCGGCTTTTTCCACCTGTTCCGCAGCGGGCGTCTCTTCAAATAGTTCGGTTTGAGTCGGTTTGCCTTTTTTCGCGGGCATCAGTTCTTCGATAACTTCTTCCACGGGCGGTTCTGGCTCTACGACCACTTGTTTTTTTGGACGGCCGCGACGTTTTTTCTCAGGTGTTGGAGGTGCGGTTTCCACAGGGGTTTCCACAGTCGCAGCAACAGTGGGTTCGGCCACTTTGGCTTTGGGCTGGCGACCTCTTCTCGCTTTGGGTTTCTCTTCCAAAGGCAGTGGATTAGCATATTGTATAATGTCCTCTTTAGGATTGGATTCCGTCTGAGCGGGCGTTTTTTCGGGGTTCTCGGTCTTCAAACTACCGAAAAGCGGGGTGACAGGTTTCTCCACCACGCGGGTTTTCGATTTCATTTTAGTTTCATTTGAAGTGGCCAACAAGCCTTCACCGCCTCTTACAATTCTTCTTCTTCTGGGTTTGTTTTCGTTAATTTCTGACATTTAACTTCTTGTATCAGTTTTGATTATAAAATTGTTTTGGATTTATCGTGACGGAAAATGATCCATTTAGATTGGAAACGCTCACCCTTCAGTCGCCCTCTGTTTCCGTCACAACGTTTCGTTTTGAAAAGCGGTGCAAAAATACAATATTTCTTTATATCTCCAATAGTGTCATGAAAAAATAGTTTCAGGTTTCAAGTTTCAAAGTCACAATCTCATCTTTTCATCTCTTCCTCTCCTCCTCTAAAAAATATCAACACACAAGTATTAAGAATTTTTATGAAAAAAAATTGCCGAAGTATTGATAAAAACATTATTTTTGCAGCCTTAATTGGAAATACCAAAAATTTTATAAACTAAATTTATTAAACAATGAAAAAACTTTACGTTTTACTGGCTGCCATGCTGATCGCTTCTGTCAGCTTCGCGCAGGTCACCACCCAAAAAGTGGTGAAGAAAGATGGTATGACCATCAACATTAAAAGTATGCCTTCTAAAGCTACTACTCATCAGAGAACTGCCAACTCTTTTTGGTTCAATCTGATTGATGACGCTATTTCTTATTACGGTGAGGAAGCCGAAGGTTTTGCTCCTCCTATTCAATGTGATACCCTTGGTTTGTATCCTTTCACAGACGGTAATAAACCGGTGCAATTCTGCTCTATCGGTCAAGTGTATGATTGGAGCCATTCTTGCTGGGGTGACATGTATAATTACACTGGTGCACCTGAAAATGTTCCTTACATGCCCGATGCAACCTCTTATTCAGTTGACTCTATCCAATTGATTTACCAATATACTCGTGGTACCAATGTTGCTGCTTCTGTAGTAGATACACTTGCCATTGCTTATGTTATTGGCTTAGGCGAGGATGACGTTCGTTATCTTGGTAGCTATGATGAACAAGGCAATTTCCAAGCAGCTTTCTCTATGCCGTTGATTCCTTTCGGTCATACTACTTACCTCCCCACCACCACTCCTGCTACTACAACTGGCCTCACTAACTCACTGGATGAATCAACCATTATTTATGACAAAATCCCGTTGACGGCTGATGATGAGACGATTGGTTCTGATGGCGATGCTACTTTCTTCGTTCTTTCAGTTCCTACTCCTAGCGGTCTTGAGAACCTCTCTCAAAAGCAACTTGTTGTTATCGCTACTTTCATCCCTGGATGTGACAGAACACCTGCTTCTATGATTGGTACTGACTTGAGCGAGTTCAGAACTGCTTTGTATGATGATCCTCGTGAAGGTTATTCAGACTATTACACCGAAGAAGTCCTCAACGACTATCAAGTGGGTCTTTTCCACGATGCTGACAATTTCGTCTCTGGTTCTTGGTATAATATTTACCAACCCAATATGTTCTGGGAGGGTAATCCGAAACCTTGGATTTCTTTGCTCGTGACCTGCAACGATTGCGGTATTGTGAACGTTCCTGAAATCGAGAAGAACAACATTACTGTTTACCCGAATCCTGCCACCAACAACTTCACCGTGAACCTTGGCAACGACGAGAAGGCTAACATCCAACTCTTCAACATCGTTGGTCAACAAGTTTACAGCGAAAACATCACTGGTAGCGCTCAAGTGAACGTGGCTAACCTCCACAGCGGTGTTTACATGCTCAAAATCAACCAAAACGGTAAATCTTACACCACCAAAGTGGTTGTGAAGTAATTCCAACGGTTACAATATAATATATAAGAGGGATGGTCGAAAGGCTGTCCCTCTTTTGTTAATTGAGAATTGATAATTGAGAATTATAGTGGGTAGATAATGTACAACTTTAACGGAAAACTATCAACAACAACACCCATTATCATGGGCATCCTCAATGTCACGGAAGACTCGTTCTATGACGGAGGAAAATACACCACTGAGACGGCCGTCTTGGAACGTGCCACACAGATTCTTTCGGAAGGCGGCGACATTATCGACATCGGGGCGATGTCTACGCGGCCGAACGCGCTGGAAATCCCTGAGGACGAAGAGATTTCGCGAATCGTGAAGGCAGTCAAGGTCGTACGCGAAAAGTTCTCCGAAGCGGTGCTCTCCATCGACACCTACCGTGCATCGGTGGCCAAAGTAGCGGTTGAGGCGGGTGCCGACATGATCAACGACATCTCGGGCGGCACCTTCGACCCCGATATGATTCCCACCGTCGGAGCATTGCAAGTGCCTTATTGCCTGATGCATACCACTGCGAAACCGTCTGACATGCAACAACATACGGAATACAACGACATCCTTGCCGACATGCTGCAATTCTTCGGTCAGCAACTGGAAAAACTCCACGCGCATCACGTCCACGATATCATCATCGATCCCGGTTTCGGCTTCGGGAAAACCTTGGAACAGAATTATTTTCTGATGGACAATCTCGAAGTTTTCCAACAACTTGGTCTGCCGATTTTGGTTGGAATTTCAAGAAAATCAATGATTTACAAATTGTTGGGCACCACCCCTGATGGAGCTTTGAACGGAACCACTGTTCTCAATACCATCGCTTTGATGAAAGGCACGGATATTTTGCGCGTACACGATGTGAAAGAGGCGGTCGAGGTGAGGAAAATTTTAAGAAATTTTTCTAAAAAAACCTCTTGACAAACGCGTTTTAATTTTGTATCTTTGCACGTCCAAATTTTGCTTGATGAAATTATCAGAATTTAAGTATTATTTGCCTCAAGAATTGATAGCTCTGCACCCAGTGGAAGAGCGTGATGAGGCCCGCATGATGGTGCTCAATAGAAAGACGAAAACTATTGAGCATAAGCTATTTAAAGATATTATTGATTACTTTGACGAGGGCGATTTATTCGTGATGAATAACACTCGTGTCTTTCCCGCGCTGATGTTCGGCGAGAAGGAGCAGACCCGCGCCCAAATCCGCGTTTTTTTGCTGAGAGAACTCGACGAGGAGAGTCGTTTGTGGGACGTGCTGGTTGATCCTGCACGTAAAATCCGTATTGGAAACAAGCTCTCTTTCACCGAAGACGACAGTTTGGTGGCCGAGGTTATTGACAACACGACCTCCCGTGGTCGTACCTTGCGTTTCCTTTTCGACGGCGATCACGATGCTTTCAAGAAGAAGCTGATGGAGATCGGCACCACCCCGCTGCCTAACGACATCCAGCGTTTGCGCGATATTGAGCCGAACGATGAGTTTGACTATCAGACCATTTACGCGACCGAGGAAGGTGCTGTGGTGGCTCCCGCCGCCGGCTTTCACTTCAGCCGCTTCCTGCTCTCCAAGATGGAGATCAAGGGCATTGAGCGCACCTACATCACTTTGCACGCCGGATTAAGTAATTTTAACGATATTGACGTTGAGGATTTGTCGAAACATAAACCCGATTCCGAGCGCATGATTATCCGCGCGGACGTGGCAGACAAAATCAACGAAACCAAGAAAGAGGGTCACAAAATCGCGGTGGTCGGTACTACCACGATGAAGGCTCTGGAGTCTTCTGTGTACGACAGCGGCATGGTGAAAACCACCGAGATGAACGGCAAAGAGGACATGTGGACTAACAAGTTCATCTATCCGCCTTACCGTTTCAAAGTGGCCAATGCTATGGTCACCAACTTCCATGCTCCGCAAAGCTCCATGCTGATGATGGTGGCGGCATTTGGCGGTTACGAATTCGTGATGAAGGCCTACAAAGAGGCGGTAGCTGAGAAATATCGCTTCCTCACTTACGGCGATGCCATGTTGATTATTTAACGTTTTTTAATACGATAAAACTATGTCAAAAGCATATCAAGAAGCAGGCGTACAATTGGAAGCTGGCTATGAGTCAGTGCGCCTCATCAAGAAACATATTTCCCGCACCAACCGTCCCGGCATGATGGGCAACATCGGCAGCTTCGGCGGCATGTTCGACCTGGCGTCACTGGGTTACAAAGAACCCGTGCTGGTCAGCGGTACCGACGGTGTGGGCACCAAACTGAAATTGGCGTTCATGATGGATCGCCACGACACTATCGGTCAGGATGCGGTGGCCATGTGCGTGAACGACGTGCTCGCACAAGGCGCAGCTCCCCTCTTCTTCTTGGACTACATCGCCGTGGGCAAAAACGAACCCACTAAGATTGAGGCAATTGTGAAGGGCGTGGCCGACGGTTGCGTTCTCTCCAACTGTGCGCTCATCGGCGGTGAAACGGCGGAGATGCCCGACATGTACGATGTGGATGAATACGACATCGCTGGCTTTACAGTGGGCGCAGTCGAGAAATCCAAACTCATCGACGGCTCCAAGGTCAACGTGGGCGACGTGCTCATCGGTCTGGCCTCCAGTGGTGTGCACTCCAACGGTTTCTCGTTGGTGCGCAAAATCGTCTTCAAAGACAACCAATTGGACCTCAACAAGCAATACGAAACGCTTCCCGACACTTTGGGCAACGTGCTGCTCACCCCGACACGCATCTACGTGAAGCCCGTCTTAGAAGTGTTAAAAAATGTTGATATTCACGCTATCTGTCACATCACCGGCGGCGGTTTCGACGAGAATATCCCGCGCGCACTGCGTGAAGGACAAGGCATCTTCGTGGACGAGCACAACTGGGAAATGCCCGCCATCTTCCCGTTCCTCGAAAAGTACGGCAAAGTTAACCACCGCGAAATGTTCAACGTCTTCAACATGGGTATTGGCATGGTCCTGATGGTTGATCCGAAGGACGCCGACCGCACCGTCAAGATGTTCAACGAACTCGGTGAAAAAGCCTACATTATCGGTAACGTTACCGATAAAGAGGGCGTTGTCGATATTAAATTAAAATGAAATTCATCGGACCACACGTTAGCGCATCCGGCGGCGTGGAAAATGCCCCGTTAAACGCCATGCAGGTAGGTGCAACCGCGTTTGCTTTGTTCACCAAGAACCAGCGGCAGTGGTTTTCCGCGCCATTGAGCGAGAAATCCGTGGTGGCATTCAAGGAAAACCTCGAAAAATCTGGTATATCCGCTGATTACGTGCTTCCACACGACAGCTACCTTATCAACCTTGGCAGTCCAGATGCGGAAGGTTTGGAGAAATCCCGCAAATCGTTCCTCGAAGAAATGCAGCGTTGCGAGCAATTAGGGTTAAAAATGCTTAATTTCCACCCGGGGAGTCACCTAAAACAGATCTCTCTTGAAGCTTGTCTGACGTTGATTGCTGAGAGTATCAACATGGCCTTGGACAAAACGACTGATGTATCCGCCATCATCGAAAACACGGCAGGTCAAGGCTCCAATGTGGGCTTCAGTTTCCAGCATTTGGCTTATATCATCGACAAAGTGGAGGATAAGAACCGTGTGGGCATCTGCATCGACACCTGCCACACCTATTCCGCTGGCTACGATCTCAAGACGGAGCAAGGCTATCAACAGGCTTGGTCGGAGTTTGACAACGAAGTGGGGTTCAAGTATTTGCGTGCCATTCACCTCAACGATACGAAAAAGGAATTGGGAAGTCGCGTTGATCGCCACGAAAGTATCGGCAAGGGCTTGTTGGGCATGGAATTTTTCGAGCGTTTCATGAAAGACCCTCGTTTCGACAATATGCCGTTGATTCTCGAGACTCCGGACGAGACCCTATGGGCTTCTGAAATCGCTAAGTTACAAGAACTTACAAAATAATTTTCGGGACAGACGGAGATATCAAAAAAAATTGTATTTTTGCCGCCGATTTCAACTGCTGCGTTCTTCTAACGGTTAGGAATCAAGATTCTCAATCTTGCAATACGAGTTCGATTCTCGTACGCAGTACAAAACAAGGCCATCTGTCACATACAGATGGTTTTTTTATTTGCTATGAAAAAGATACTCTATTGGATACAAAACGCACGCGCTTACGCGCTGCCGCAAAGCGTATTACCGTCATTAGTGGCCGTTTTCATGGCCGCGGGGCATGACGATTTCTCCATCGGATTGAGCATCGTGGCGGTGCTCGGGGTGATGCTCGCACACCTCTGTGTCAACCTTTTCGACGACTACTTCGACTATCAGTTCCACAGCGAGGAGGTTCGTGAGCAGACCGTGGCGGAAGGACAACGCGCCCGCATCGCAAAAAGTCCTTACCTCACCTCTGGCGAAGTTACTCCCAAAAAGCTTTTCTTCGTGGCTTCCTTGTTCGGACTAGCTGCTTTGTTGTTGGGCTGCATCGTCTTTGCAAAACGAGGACTTATTCCGCTTTACATTGCTTTGGCGGCTGGATTCCTCGGCTTTTTCTACTCTGGAAAGCCCATCCGTTTCTGTTATCACGGTCTTGGAGAGTTGGTCACGGGACTCATCTTCGGACCGCTGTTGATGGCTGGTGTGCATTATTCGGCATGCGGAGCGCTTAACACCGGACTCTACGTGGTTTCCATCGCCGTCGGTCTTTGGGTGGTCAACATTCTCTACACCCACTCCATCATGGATGCCACCGCCGACCGCAAGGTGGGCAAGAAGACGCTGGCCGAGGTGCTGAAAACCAAACCGCTGAAACTGGCCGCCGCCGCCATCTTCAACTTCACCCCCTACATTTTTCTGCTTATCTCGCTGATTACCGGATCTTTACATCCTGTTTTTGCGGCCATCTTCCTCATCCTCCCGCTCTCTATTGCACTATTCTATTTGCTATATCAATTTTGCTACCATCCCGAACGCGAGTTCGAACGCAAATGGTGGTACGGTCCCATCGAGCATTGGGACGCGATTTGCGAACAACACCTAGAATGGTTTGCCATCCGCTGGTTCCTCGCACGGAATATCTTGCAGTTCGCGAGTTTGATTTTCATTGTTTGTTCTCTATTAGGATAAGGCAAAAGGCAATAGGGAACAGGCAATAGGTGGAATGGGGTAATACGTTGATTCGTAGGATATGTAGAGACGCGATTAATCGCGTCTCTACGGTTGTGAGGTTATCGAAAAAATTTGTACTTTTGCGCTTTGAATCGGCCCCGTAGTTCAGCTGAATAGAACGTCAGATTCCGGTTCTGAAAGTCGTGGGTTTGAATCCCGCCGGGGTCACTAAATACTGTCCGTATGAATATCGAAAAATACGACGAAATCAGGGCTTCCCTGCCCGCTGGCGTGCGTCTGATCGCCGTCTCCAAGTTCAAACCGGCGGAAGATATCGCCCTGCTGTACCAACACGGTCACAGGGCTTTCGGCGAGAATCACGCTCAGGAGATGAAAGCCAAGCACGAACAGCTCCCCAAAGACATTGAATGGCACTTTATCGGGCATCTGCAGACCAACAAAATCAAGTACATTGCTCCGTATGTGGCTCTGATTCATAGCATTGACAGCTTCTCACTGCTGCAAGAGGTCAACAAGCACGCTGCGAAGAACAACCGTGTGATCCCGTGTTTGCTGCAATTCCACATCGCCGATGAGGAGACCAAATTCGGTTTCACCCTTGAAGAGTGCGAGGGGATGCTGCAAAGTCCCGAATTCCAACAACTGAAAAACATTGCCATTCACGGTGTTATGGGTATGGCTACCTTCACGGACGATCAGGAGCAGGTGCGCCGCGAGTTCCATCATCTGCATCAGATTTTCGAAGAACTCCAAAGCCGATATTTCTTGCAAAATCCTGATTTCAAGGAACTTTCCATGGGAATGACGGAAGATTACCCGATTGCCATTTCCGAAGGCAGCACCTTGATTCGCATCGGCAGCGCTATTTTTGGCCCGCGCAATTATTCACTATAGCTATTGGCTGTTGGCTATTAGCTTATCTATGATAAATAATGATTTAGACAACTCTCTCATCTCCTCATCTTTTAATCTTTTAATCTAAATACCCCCCCCCCTTAATTATGACAAAAAAAACTACCCTATTCCTCATTATTGCGTTGCTGGCGAGCTCCTTCTCTGCCTATGCTAATGGCGTAGATGATGGTATTTCTAATGACAAGAAACCCAAAAAGGAAAAACCGAAAAAGGAGAAAAGCGAAGTGCGTACTGGCTGGACGTTTGGTATTTTGCCCAGCATTGCGTATGATGCGGACAAAGGTTTTCAGTACGGTGTTTTGTCGAATGTCTATTATTTCGGCGACGGCTCCACCTATCCCGAATACCTCCATTCCCTCTATTTTGAGGCAGCGTACACCACAAAACGCTCAGGTCTTTTCCGTTTCAACTACGACTCCAAGTATCTGCTGCCTGGCCATCGGGTGAAATTCGACATCTCCTATCTGCCTGACGCACTGTGCGATTTCTACGGTTATAATGGTTACCAGACCGTCTATAACGGCGGTTGGGCGAAGAAGAAAAGCGAGGATTACATCTCCCGTGCTTTTTACAAATCGCAGCGCGACCTCCTTCGAATTGCTGGAGATATTAACGGCAATATCGGTGGTGATTGGTACTGGAACGCCGGACTCGGACTGTTGTGGTATAAAATCGCGCCGGTGAACATCGACATGATCAACAAAGGCAAGAAACCGGAGAATATGCTGCCTTACGTGGACGGTCTCTACGACAAATACGTGAAGTGGGGTATTATCCCTGCGGCGGAAGCCAATGGCGGTTGGCATCCTTACCTGCGTGGCGGTCTCTCTTTCGACAATCGTGATCGATTGCAAAATACCAAAAAAGGTATGAATGCGGACTTCTTCTTAACCTATTATGCTGGTTTTGGAGAAGATAAGGGTGCCAATAGCTTGATTTTCAATGCCAGTTTCCGTCATTTTGTGCCGGTATACCAAGACAAAATCACCTTCGCCTATCGTTTGGCTGCTCAGTTGAATGTGGCGGGTGATGCTCCGTTCTACATTAACAACTATTACAACAACTTGTTCATCCAGAGGGTTTTGTACGAAGGATTGGGTGGTGGCAATACGAATCGCGGCGTCTTGCGTAACCGTATTTCAGCTAAAAGTTATGCCTTCGCCAATGTGGAATTCCGCTTCCAAATTTGCAAATTCGACATTGGCAAGGAGCACTTCTTCATTGGGCTGAATCCCTTTGTGGATATGGGTCTTGTTCTGCAGCCTTATCGTTTGGATCAGAATGAAGTTATCGCCAATATTCAGCAAAATGACCCCGATTTCAATCTTGATGAACTCTCCAACTATATCGTTTTCGATGAGACCAAAAACGTTTATCGTCCGCACTTTTCAGGTGGTTTGGGTCTGAAGTTAATGATGAACGACAACTTTGTGCTTTCTGTGGACTGGGCAGTGCCGTTCGACAAGCGCGACAATGACGGAATGGCCAATATTTATGTCAAAATGGGATACATGTTCTAATCCATGAAAATATCTGAAAATCAAAATCTTAAAATATATAACACCTTCGGAATGGAGGTGTTTGCCCGCCATTTTGTGCAAATGGAGAGTGCGGAAGAGGTTCCGTCCGTCATCGAAGAGTGGTTGCGGAGAACTTCTTACTACATTCTTGGAGCCGGTGCCAACACCCTGTTTACCAAAGACTTTGACGGAACAATAGCGCATCCGGTTTTTGGAGGCATTGAGGTGATGGAAAAATCCGGTGAAAATGTGCTGCTGCGCGTGGCGGCAGGCGAGCCGTGGGACAATCTGATACAGTACTGCGTCAAGCATCAATACTTTGGCTTAGAGAATCTTACGGCTATTCCAGGACTGGCTGGCAGTGCGCCCGTGCAGAACATTGGCGCGTATGGCGTGGAGGTGAAGGACACCATCGTCAAGGTGCAAGGCTATCGCATTTCCACTGGAGAACCTTTCGAGCTGACGAATGCGGAATGCCGGTTCGGCTATCGTAATTCCATCTTCAAGCAAGAGCTGAAAAACGACTGCATTATCACATACGTTTGGTTCCAACTTTCTGAAAAAGAACATTATACATTGTCATACCAAGGGCTTGTGCAGTCGTTGCAGGAGCGGGAGTTGCCCCTCACTCTGCGCAATGTTTCCGATTGTGTGCGTAATATCCGCGATGCGAAGTTGCCGGATCCCGAGATTATCGGCAATGGCGGCAGCTTCTTTAAAAATCCAGTCATTCTTGCAGAGAAATATCGAGATTTGAAAGCGCAATATCCCGATTTAGTAGCTTATGACGCTCCCAACAGCGACAAAAAACTCTCCGCCGGTCAGTTGATCGAGAAGGCAGGTTGGAAAGGCAAGCGTGTGGGCAATGCCGGCACCTGGAAGAATCAGGCGCTGGTGTTGGTCAACCACGGCGGTGCCACCCCGCAAGAGGTTCTGGGCGTGGCCGAAGCCATCATTCACGATGTCAATACCTTGTTTGGCATTACGTTAGAGATGGAAATCAATCGCATTTAGAGGATGTATTTGACGCATGTATAATAAGAAATGAAAAGCGGTTCCCCATTTCGGAGAACCGCTTTTGTATGTATGGAAAAAATAAAAATGTTTTAGAAATAAAGGTCGCGTTCTCCTGCCTTGATGCGCTCGATGCGCTTCAGCAGCTCGTCGCGGAACTTCTCATCCACGTTCACGATGTTGTTCTCAATGACCTTCCAGCCTTTGGCGGCCACCTCGGGCGTGGCGTAATCAACCAGATATTCGCTCAGTGTCAGGATGGCGTTGGGCGTGCAGTAGCGCTTGATGAAGCCGGGCACGCTGAATTCCATGAAGTGTTCGCCAGTGCGGCCCAGACGGTAACATGCCGTGCAGAAACTCGGGATGAAGTTGTTGTCTAACAGTTCGTCGATGATTTCTCCCAAGGTGCGGTCGTCACCGATCTTGAACTGCTCGCGGTGCAGGTTTTGATCCTCCTGCTTGTCGCTATTCTTCTCAGTCTCTTCGTGGTGGTATTTGTAGTCGCCAATTTGCAGGTTAGTGCCGCCGTCGATTTGCGAAATACCGTACTGGATAGCCTTGGCGCGGAATTCAGAGGTCTCGCGAGCCGTGAGAATCATGCCGGTGTAAGGCACAGCCAAACGGAAAATAGCGATGATCTTCTCGAAGGTGTCGTCATCCACGAAATACTTCTTGTCGATATCCAAACCTGAAGCGTCTTTGATGCGCGGGAAGGAGATGGTGTGCGGTCCCACGTTGAAACAAGCCTCCAGGTGGTTGGTGTGACGGATCATGGCCAGCACCTCAAAACGCCAGTCGTAGAGGCCGAAGAGGATGCCGAGACCGTTGTCGTCGATGCCTGCTTGCTGAGCGCGGTCCATGGAGGTGAGTCGCCAGTTGTAGTCGCCCTTGATGGTGTTGGCAGGGTGATACCATGCGTAGGCTTCAGGACTGTAGGTTTCTTGGAAGATTTGGTAAGTACCTATGCCAGCCTCTTTTACAACGCGGAAGCCCTCCACATCCAGTGGGGCAGCATTGATGTTGACACGACGGATGGAGCCGTTGCCTTTATGCACGGAGTAGGCCAATTTCGTGGTGTGCGCGATGAACTCGGGAGAGTATTTTGGGGATTCGCCATAGACGAGGATCAGTCGTTTTTGGCCGTCTTCTTCCAGAGCTTCAATGTTGTGCACAAACTCTTCGTCTGTCAACGTGGTGCGCACCTGCTCCTTGTTGGAGGAACGGAATCCGCAGTATTTGCAGTTGTTCACGCAGTAGTTGCCCACGTAGAGCGGCGCGAACAGCACGATGCGATTGCCATAGACGTTGCGCTTCAGTGTGCGCGCGCCCTCCTTGATCTCCTCCACCAACTCGGGGTCGGTGGTGTTGACGAGGACGGCCGTCTCTTCCATCGTCAAACGGTTCTTGTTCAACGATTTGGCGATAATCTCACGCACCCGCTCGGGCGTGCTTTCGGTTTTGTTGATATAATCCCAGATCTCTTCTGAGTCAATAAAGGGTTTCCCTATTTCATCGGGAATGCGACATTTTTCGGGGTTGAATTGCATATTTCTTATTTTGATTGTTATTGTTTTACCGTATTGATTTTACATTCATTTCAGGGGTGGCGGCGTTCGTTCCTCACGCCTTACCCCTGGCTACCAAGCTCTTGCCCCTAACGGGGCTGTTCAAGGAAATGTTTCATATAATCGGGGGGGGGCTCCAACTACTAACTACTAACTGCTAACTGCTAACTATTTTTGTCACCACCGCCTTGGCCGTAACATTCTCGATTTTGCCCAGTTGTCCCGACAGCGAATTAATCTCATCGACTTCGCCTTCGACGATGAGGGAGATGACGGCGACGGGACGCTCGCGGAAGGGGAGTCCTTGCCGTGCCAACACAATGCCGGAATGGGCGGAGATGACTTCGTTCACCTGCGCAGCTGCGGATTTGTCTGATAATAATACCGTTATGGTGCCAATTCGCTTTTCCATCAGAACTTCTTTAGGATCAGGTTATTAACTAAAAGGTGTCACGCGGGTATTGTGTACCCGAATGAGCGTGCAAAGGTATCATTTTTTTCCGTATCTTTGCACCCTCAAAAAATTTCGTTTTTTTTGTAAAAGGAAGTATGCAAAAAGTGCTGCATTATGGGGTTTTGTTGTTGGTGACGAGTTTATGCTTGTCGCTTTCGGCGCAGAAACCGGCTCCGAAGTATCAAGATTTGTTCTACGAAGCGGGGGTTCTGGCGCAAAATTCGCTCTATGACGTGGCGGAACAGTACTATTTTGATGCATTGAATCAAGTTCCTCAGGGACAACAATATAGGAACATCAAGAACCAAATCAAAGAGAAAATTCAGCTGATGGAGTGCTATCAGCGGTTCTATCACTTGTGGGATCAGGCACAGCAACTGGAGCAGAAAGAGGACTTTGAAAGTGCGTTCAAATTCTATGACGATGCGCTGGATTACGCTGATGTAGAGGAGTTGGAAATTCCGGGAAAGGACTCTTTGAGGATGCGGCTGCAGATTGTGGAACAGACGGCAGACCTTTGTAAGTCGCTCTGTTTGATTGAGATGCTGAATCTGGAAGGCGATTACGAACAAGCCCGTAGCCAGTATCTGAAATGGGTGAAACAGGCTGAGAGCTACGGCTATAAGTGGAACAGATACCAATTCCCGAAAGATTTTGTTCAGAAAGTGGACTCCATCACCGGCTTTTTGGAAGACGAGCGCAATGTGATTGTGCCGTTCCGAACCGTTTTCCCTGAAGAGTATGTGGTGATGGACAACTATCTTTTCGAGCTGTTGGATAAGGCGGCTTGCAACAATCCGCATCCCCTCGAATCGGATGTGACTTTCGTGTTCTCATTGGACACAAATGGCATCATTGAACAATATATCGTTGGAAATCAATTAGATGATTACTTCAAAGAAGGGTTGTTGCAGCTGATTAACGTACAGATGATGCAACCCTATCGTTACGGGTTTTCCATGCCTGTGAAGGAAGAGCTCCGTTATCATATCACCTCCACGAAATATTCTGTTTGGGTGGATAAGTCCAAAAAAGGATACAAAGTGAAGGATACCAAGGTGAAAAAGCTCTATATGGAAGAGTTCCGCAACCAATTGGAAGACGCCCCCGATGGAAAATATCTTTTCGTGATTCATCGCAATGTCATCGACAACAAGTCGCTCTCTTCCGTGCGCCTGACGGGTGCCAAAGGCGGCAAGGCCAAGAAATGGCTGAAATCACGGTAGAGACGTGCCATGGCGCGTCTCTCTACAATTGTCTTGAAAAAAAGCGTATTTTTGCGCCTTCTTTGAAAAAGAACGAACATGTCGATTATAGTTAACAACGTTACAAAGGTTTTTGGAGAGCAATACGCCCTCAATAAGGTCAGTTTTGAAGCGAAAAAAGGTGAAATCGTCGGTTTTTTGGGTCCGAACGGTGCCGGTAAGACCACGATGATGAAAATCATCACTGGACTGATTCCGCCCACGGAAGGCGATGTCACCGTTTGCGGTCTCGATATTTGGAAAGATTCCCTGAAATTACGCCAAATTATCGGTTACCTTTCCGAGGCGAATCCGCTATATTACGACATGTATGTGCGTGAGTTCTTAGAGTTTGTGGCTGGCGTCTTCCATCTGAAGGAGGTGAAGAAAAGCGTCGATGAGGTGATTGAGCGCACCGGCCTCACCCCCGAACAGCACAAGAAGATCGGGGCGTTGTCACGCGGCTACAAACAGCGTGTCGGCATTGCGCAAGCCCTCATCCACAACCCTGAAGTGCTGATTCTCGACGAACCCACCACCGGTCTCGATCCGAACCAACTGATTGAAATTCGCGAACTTATACGTTCCTACGGAAAGGACCGCACAGTTCTGCTCTCTACCCACATCATGCAGGAGGTGCAGGCCATGTGCGACCACGTTATCATCATCAACAAGGGCCATCTGGTGGCAGATACACTGACCAAAGACCTCCACTTGTTGGCAGAAAAGGTCGGACTGAAAACTGCCGCCGATCTCGACGCGTTGGGCATGGAGCAGTTGTTCCACAAGTTGACACAAGAGTAATGAATCAACGGATTACGAAACCATATATCCAAAAAAACGGGCTTTTGACAGAGGTCTCGTTTGAAGGGGCGTTCCAATATATTGCTGAAAAGTTGCCCGTCGCGGAGACAAACCAGACGCTGGTGATGAGCTCCGGGAGTTACTCCAACGAAACGCTCTATCTATTACAGCGTTTAGCACGCACAGTGTTGAACACCAATGCGTTGAGTTCATTCGATTATTATCGTCGCGGCACTGATTTCTTCGCCGATAAAAACGATATTCTGCCGTTTGCGGAGTTGTTTCAGTCAGATAGATTCTATTGCATTTTCGAAAAACCCGATGGCGACGATAACGTCCCGGAAACATTGAAGGCGGTTCTCGAAATCCTCAATCGTTGTCCTGAAACTCCGCAATATTGGTTCAATATGCCTGGAACACTGCATGTTACCGACTATTACGCCTTCTTCCGCGCGCTTAATTTCTATCTGATTCAGTATCATCTGGAGAAGGGTATCTATGTGGAGGTTTTGGGCAAGAATTACGTGGCATACAAGCAGACATTAATGGCGGACGATTATGCAGCTTTATTGCAAAAGAATCGTCTGCAAGATGTTGACATACAAAGATTTGTGGATGATTTGCTCTCGGTTTCCACACCGGCGTTTATCGTATGGGAACAGTGGCTGACGTCGGATGCATACCACGAATTGGAGAATCTTTGCATGCTACTGGATATCCAGTCGAAGCCCGCAACCGGATTTCTCACGATCAAGAGCGAACTCAACAGCCAGGGTCTTTACGACATGGGATTGTTCCCACACATCGCGCCCGGCGGACATGCGCTGAACGATGAGATGCACCAGAAGATGGAGACCGTGTTGCAGACGCCTGTGTGTGCGGAACCTGTGGAGGTTTCCGCCACTTTCGACCACGCAGGATTCCGTAATGTGTTGCTCTGGAACGCTCTCAATGTGGATCTGCCGCAAGATGTTCTCAACCAGGTTGATAAAGCGGATTTTGCCATGCTGCACACCGCATGTCTTCCAGAAAATGCTGATGCTTTCGATGTGATTCTGCCAGCAAACCTTCCCGAAGAGATTTCCGGAACTTACACCGACACCGCAAAAGTGCCGCACAACTTCGTTTCAGAAATAGGAAATCCATTGGAATACAACAATTTACAGCAAATTGCGAAATTGGCTGACAAATTCGGACATACCTTCCCTGATAGTAAGGACGAAATTTTCTTGGAATACATCTCTTTCATGGAAGCGGGTTGCCACAGCAGCGAACGCCACTTCTTCAAATAGTTTTTCAGCTAAAATTTCTTAAAAAGGGAGAATGGGCTAGTCGATGTAGACGATTTGCCAACGTACATCATTGTACCCCATTTTTTCGATATTCTTCTGATATTCTGTCAGTTGCTTTTTGTATGTGGCATCATGCTCTTTACCGGTCTTGTAGTCAATAATCATCACATGGTCCGGCTTGATGACGATGCGGTCGGGTCGTCTCACTTCTCCACTTTCAGTGATGATAGGGGCTTCGTTCAGGACTGTATCGCCTGGATTAAGGTAAAAGTAGGGGCTCAGTGCCTCGTCTTTTGCTTTTTTCTCGAAAAATTCCAGCAGTCTGAGGCGGATTTCCTCCGGTTCCTCTTTGGTGACCTCCAGCTGTTCCTCCCGAGTGAATGGAAAGTGTGTTAATTTTTGCAAAAACTGATGGATATGTGTACCAATGTCCTGCGATTCAGTGTTGGAGTCGGAATCCAGCACCTGGATATCTTCGTTGTTACAGAAGCTCATTCCCGAGCAGGTAACGCTGATATTCGTTTGAGCATTTGAATCCTTTTTCGAACTTTTTTTGGCAGCGTCTTGTTTTCTCCAGTTGGAATCTCCGTAAGAATAGATGTCATTTTCGCTCTTTGTAAGGATTCCTCCTTCCTTGTTAACAAACTGTCTCAGAGCCTGTTTGATGTCCAAGTTGTCGCTTGTGGTCTTGCTTTCGGAAAGATCTGTGAGAATGTAGAGCATGTCGCGGGCGCGGGTGAAATCGACATACCACAGGTTCAGATTGTCCAATCTGCGTTTGTCTTCCTCATCGTTGAACTCCTTGTCAAACTCAGAGAACTGCATGTTTTTCTCGTGTTTCACGTAGCATGGTTGCCCAGAGGCTTGGTCCGTCACCCAGTAGAAGCCCTCTCTGGAGCGGGAGGCAGAGCAGTGGGTGATGACCACGGGGTACTCCAACCCTTTGGAAGCGTGGATGGTGAGTAGCCGGACGGCATTGCCGGTGTTCGACAGCGAAAGCCGCGGGATGGTCTCCTGATACCGGTTGAGGTCGTCCCACCACGTCAGGAAATCCGCAACGGAAGCGATTTGCGATTGAGAGAATTCGTAGGCGAGGTCGATAAAATCGGCGACAAAGGGGTCTGCATCGGCATAGAAACCGCAAAAACCGATAATTTTCTGTATGGTAGTCAGGAAAGGATTTCTCCGCCAATCGTTCATTGTTGCATTAAAATCCTGAATACCAAAGTATTGCTCGATGGTTATACAGAAACTATCGGCGGTGTTTTCGCAGAGAATCCGATTGAAATTTTGGTTCTGTTTTTTGGCGAAATAATTCAGAATAACGGTTTGCGACAAGATGTCTTTGGCATTAAGCAAAAGACGTAAAAAACTGATTATCAAATTGATGTTTGGATTGTCGCAAAGCTGCAATGACTCGGATGTGATGACGGGAATGTCGGCGAGCATGAGACATTGCGCAAAGTCGTTGCATTTCGCGCGACCGCTGAGCAACACAGCCATGTCTCCGTATGCGTATCCGCGTTTTTCCGCATCTTTAATGGCATAGAGCAATTCCGCCTCTTCGGGTCGCAGATTCAGGTATACATTTTGGTAAAACGCATCGCCACATTCTGGCCAAACGATACGTAAATCCTTGTAATTCTTTTTGTTATATCCAAAAATCTGCACCAAACCGCCCTTTTTGTCGTCGCGTTTCTCTTGCTTTACATCTGCATAATAGGCGTTCTTCCCCAGCTTGTCGGCATAATATTCGAAAAAGCTGTTGTTGAAGTCGATAACCGAAGCGAGAGAACGATGGTTGGTCTTGAGAGGTTCGAATTGATAACTCGTCGCATCTTGCAAAAAGCTGGCAAGATCATTTTCGGAAGGTGTACCGAGCAAGCGATTGTGGTCAGATAAATTGTAAAAAAGTTCCGCATCGCCATTGCGGAAACGGTAGATCGATTGTTTCACATCTCCGAAAAGCGTGACGTTTCCATTTTCGGATAAGGCGTTCACAATCAGCGGTTTCAAATCCTCCCACTGCATCAGCGAAGTGTCTTGGAATTCATCGATGAAGAAGTTCTTGTAGGTTTGCAGTTTTTCGAATACAGGAGTGTCGGGCCCCTCCCTTTGGATAACGTCATTCAGAAGTGGATTGCTCTCTGACAGGAAGAAAGAGTCCGTCTGATCTTTGATTTTTTCAATATGGTTTTTCAGCGAATCAAGCACCAGAAGGTGGTTGGCATTCTTCGACAGGATCTGGAAGGTGAAATACTTTGTGGCCATTTTTACCACAATTGTCTGGATCTGCTCGAACAAAGCCTTCACCTGCGCTGCGTAGGCGTTTTTAAGTCCATCGTCGCTGGCTTTCCCCTTTTTGAAAATGGTGGTTTCGTCTATTTCCGTGTGGATTTTGCTCTTGTCAAAACCCTTTTCCAAATTGAAGGGGTCTTCTGCGATATTAGCAAACCAAACATCCCATTTTTTCTGTCCATTTGCCTCAATTCCCTCGTTTTTAGCAGTTTCGAATAGTTTGCAAGCCTCTTCTGCAATCGGACGCACATCTTGCTTGCATCGCTCCAATATTACATGGTATTCTTTTTGCCAATAGGAAATAACATCCAGTAAATCAGATATTTCTGAAAAATGTTTGAGGAAAGGATGGCTCTTTTCGGCATCGTAATAGATAATGCCCAACCCTTTGGAAAGAAAACGGTTGATGTTGGCGTTTCCCTTGTCTTCGAGTTGACGGGAGAGCTCCTTCACCACCACCTCAAACTGTTGGTTGTTTTTTGCTAACTCGCAGACATACTGTTCGATAGCCATACGGAAAAAGTCGGTCAGACGAATTTGAACAGCATAGTTCATGCTGAGTTGGAGGTAGAGGGCAGAGGTGCGTATCACCCGTTGGATAAAGCTATCGATGGTGGTGATGCTAAATCGTGCGTAGTCGTATAAAATACTACGCAACAATGTTTTAGCGTTTTTGTTCAAGAAAATAAAACACTCTTCTCGGGTAGGCTGATTGGTTCCTCCGAACACCTTTTTGCAAAGGTTGCTAAAGTCGTTTGCGTCCAATTCGTCTGCAGACTGGGCAAAAGCGAGGTTGTTCAGGAACTTCACCACCCGCTCCTTCATCTCCGCGCCGGCGTTATTGGTGAAGGTGATGGCCAGAATGTTCTGGTATCCGCCGCAATGCACACACTCGTACGCGCGTTTGTCCGGCATTCTCAAGAAACTGTTGAGGTTGGGCGCAAAACACGAAGCAAGATAGTCGAGAACCAGATTGTAGGTTTTTCCGGAACCGGCTGAGGCGGAGTAGACCTTGAACATCAGGCTGTTGGGTTAGTTCGTCTTGAACTTGTAAGAGATTTCGGCGAGGTCGGCGTTGGCCTTCACGATTTTCTGTTTCAGATTTTGCTTGAAAGCCACCACTTTGTCCAGCATTTCAGGATTGTTCACGCTGAGCATTTGCAGAGCGAGGATGGCTGCATTCTGGGTTCCGTTGATAGCGACAGTGGCGACGGGAATTCCGGGAGGCATCTGCAGCATGGCCAAGGCGGCATCCATGCCTTCGAGGGAGGATTTGATGGGCACGCCGATGACGGGCAGGGGAGTCATGGCGGCGATGACACCGGGCAAGTGTGCGGCCATACCGGCACCGGCGATGATCACCTTGATGCCGCGTTGGTGCGCGTTCTTGGCGTATTCGGCTACCTCGTCGGGAGTGCGGTGAGCCGACAAAGCCAAAACTTCGAACGGAATCTCTTGACTATCAAAGAATTTGAAGGCGGCTTCCATGACTGGCAAGTCGGAAGTGCTGCCCATAATAATACTGACTAAAGGTTGCATATAGTTCTATTTTTGATGTTTTTCAAATTATTTTATTTGTCTCTGGACATCTGCATTTCGACCATTTCGACGATGTTTTTCATCGATTTCACGTACTCGCTTTCGGGGTAAACCTTCTCCATATTGGCGTTGATTTTTTTCAACACATCCAGATCACGGTAGATGTCGAAAAAGTTGCGGCGGTTGTAGCTTTGGTAGAAGGCAATGTAGGAGGCCATGTTGTTCGGGTGCTTTTCAATGAAGTTTTCCAGATATTGGCGGTGATTTTGCAGCATCACCACATATTGCGCCTCGATTTCAGCACGTGCGGAGTCGTCTTCCATCGTTTTTTGGTACTCTTCATAGAATTTTTCCGACGGAATCACGAAAGCAGTCAACGAACTGTCCAGTTGATGGATCAGCACAGCCTCTTCACCACCGGAGATGTTGTAGGTGCGGGCCATATCATTCGCGTCAGCGGTAATCTTAAGATGCTCGCCCTTCTTTGCCATTGTGGCCAGACAATTGTCTTCCGACAAGAACAGCTGGAACATCATCGGAGCGTTTTCACGTTCCTTAATTAGCTCATTTTCAGAGGAAATCTTGAACTCGAACTGGCCGTTATGCAGGTTCGTTGAGTCGATAAAATCCATGCCGTCCGAGGTAATGAGAGCCAGACGGATCATCTGGTCGTTGGCGTTGCTGAGGTTTCCCGAGATGGTTACCGAGACGTTGCGGTTTTGGCAAGCCGACAGCAAAAGCACGAGTATGCCGATCAATAGAAAATGTTTTCTCATTTTTCAGAAGTATTAGTTTGATTATCAGACATTTGATAGGCCATGTCTTGGCATTGCGGTTGGGAAATGTTTTCGCATCCGCAGTTGCGATCGCGACGATGCGGGGTTGCTCCGTTGATTTTTCTTGCGCAAGATGTTGATATACATACAATTACGCATATCAGTAATCCTAATGTTAGTTTCTTTTTCATACGGCAAAGATAGTATTTTTTATAGCGTGGTGGCGGCGAGGGTGGCCACGCTCACCCGAATTCCTTCCACGGTCAGCAATTTGTGGATGGCGGCCTCGGTGGTGGCGCCGGTGGTGAGTACGTCGTCGCAGAGTAAGACGTGCGTATGTTTCACTTTCTCAGGGTTTTGCACCTCGAAAACCTCTTTCACATTCTGCCAGCGTGCGAAGCGGCCCTTGCGCGTCTGCGTGTCCGTGTAGTGTGTGCGCGCCAGCACATCCGTCAGGTAGGGAATTCCCATCCCTTTCGACAGCCCCATGGCAATCCATTCGCTTTGGTTGTAGCCGCGTTTGCGTCTTTTTTTCGGATGTAGCGGAATGGGTACAATATACTGGATGCTGCGGTAACGTTCCTCTGTAATCAGTTGACCACCAAAGTATTCACCCAGCTTTTTGCCAATCTCCTTTTCCCCGCTGTATTTAAGATGATGGAGAATCTTCTGCACATTGTTCGCTTTTTTATAGCTCATCAGAGCGGTGACCTCTTCCACGGGCACGCGCCCGTCGAACACGTGCCTCAAGGGATTAAAGTGTTCTTTATGGAATTGGGTTTCAGGTAGATGCAGCATGCAATTCAGGCAGAAACACTCTTCATTTTGTTGCAGTGCATCGCCGCATGCGGCGCACAATCTCGGATAAAACAGGGACAAAACGTTCTCGATTAGTTTCATAGTTTTTTTATTTTGTTTTAAGAATCAACAAACGATGCCCAAGCCCATTTTATTGTGCAAGAAGTTTGGTTTTTGCCAGTATATGCCCACAAAAAAAGGACGCCTTTCGACGTCCTTTTTATCATTGACAGACAAATGATTAGCACTCCACGATGGTGCACCAACCGTATTTGTCTTCGATTTCTCCGTATTGGATACCCATGAGCATTTCGCGCATCTTGATAGACCAAGGACCGGGTTTTCCGTCTTTTGAGATGACATATTCCTTGCCAGTCTCTCTGTCCTGAATCTTGTGGATCGGCGAGATGACAGCGGCGGTACCGCAAGCACCAGCTTCATCGAAGGTGTCGATTTCGTCGAGTCTGACGTGACGTCTTTCAACTACGAGACCGAGTTCCTCAGCGATGGTGCGGAGGCTCATGTTGGTGATAGAAGGCAGGATGGAGCCGGAATCCGGGGTCACATACTTGCCATCCTTGATACCGAAGAAGTTGGCGGGACCAGCTTCGTCGATGAAGGTCTTCGTCTTGGCATCTGCGAAGATAGAGGCGCTGAAGCCTTCCTTGTGAGCGCGTTCGCCGGCGCGGAGGGAAGCGGCGTAGTTACCACCAACCTTCACGTGACCGGTACCCAGGGGAGCTGCGCGGTCGTAATCCTTAGCGATCTGCATGTCGGTGGGTTTGAAACCTTCCTTGAAGTAAGGACCCACAGGCATAACAAACACGATGAAGAGGTATTCGTCAGCGGGTTTCACACCGATAGTGGCGCCGGTGCCGATGAGCAGCGGGCGGATATAGAGGGAACCCTCGGTGCCGTAAGGCGGGATGTATTCGGCGTTGGCTTTGATCACCATCTCCAATGCGTCAAAGAAGAGCTTTTCAGGGATGGGCTCCAACATGATGGCATCGGCAGAGTTGTTGATACGTTTCCAGTTCTCTTCCCAACGGAACAAACGCACCTTGCCGTCTTTGCCGCGGAAGGCCTTCATGCCTTCGAAAGCTTCTTGGCCGTAATGCAAGCAGGAAGCTGCCATGTGCATCGGAATGTATTCGTCAGAAGACAATTCCAGTTTTCCCCATTCGCCGTTTCTGAAATAGCAGCGGACATTGTAATCGGTTTTCATGTAACCGAAAGAGAGGTTTTTCCAATCGATATTTTTCATAAAAAAATGTATTTGATTAGTTGTATTTATACGATTAATAAGCTGTCAACGGTATATTTGCTCAGTTTTTCGCGTCCTTTGAGGGCATCGATCTCCATCAGGAAGAGCAAATGGATGTCTTTGGGATGGAAGTGAGATACCAAGTTGACGGCCGCGGACGTAGAACCGCCTGTGGCCAGAACGTCGTCTACGATGAGCACACGCTTGCCCTCTGGCATGGCGTCGGTATGGATTTCCATCGTGGCGCTGCCATACTCCAAAGAGTAGGTTTCTTGGTAGGTTTTGTAAGGAAGTTTACCTTTTTTGCGCACAGGCACGAAAGGGATGCCGAGTTGGAAAGCCAAGTTGGTGCCGAAAAAGAATCCGCGAGATTCGAGGGCGACCACTACTTCGGGATTGTACTTCTTGGCAATCAGCATCATTTGGTCGATCGTTTCGCGGAAAGCGGCAGCATCGTTGAGCAAAGTGGTAATGTCAAAATACTGAATTCCCGGTGTCGGAAAGTCAGGAACCACACGTATTTTCTCCTTGATATTCATCACTTTTCGGTCCAAAAAAAATGTGCACAAAAGTACACTTTTTTTTAAAACAAAAAAGGTGTTCTTGAGGGAACACCTTTTTTTTCAGATATTTTAGAAAAGATTATCTTTTCTTTTTACCACTGTTCACGATAGAGTTGGTGGCATCTTGCTCAGCTTTGTCAATAGCTTTATTGGCAACTCTGTTAGCGGCATCCTTGGCGTGTTGTTCAACTGTGGGAGCCTCGTTGGTCTTGCCAGCAGTCATACCACTGTTATTGTTGTTTTTCTTAGTGGTAGTGGTGGTTTTCTTTGCAGGAGTTGCAGCAGGCTCTTGAACTTCAGCAACGGGTTCTTGCTCTTCAACGGCAGGAGTATCTTCCACCATCTCTTGGCAAGCGGGGGTGTCGACCAAAGTTTCGGGCTCAGCTTGTTTTTTGTTACCGCAAGCGAAGAAAAGGCCTGCGCATAATACTGCTAAAAATAATTTCTTCATTGTATTAAAAATTTTAAGTGATTAATTTCGGGTGAATTACTTAGCGGGAACGTAAGTGATGGTGAAAGTGTTTTGAGATTTTGCAGGATTATCGTCATCGTTTCTCGTGTATTTGAGAACCAGTTTGTCCTTTGAGTACTCTTGAACGGTGCATTTTTCGAAAGGATCATCATACATGGTGTAGTCAACATTGTACTCCCAAGGCATTTGGAAGAGGATTTCCTCATTGACTTCGTCAACGGTGTAGGTAGCGACGGTAGCAACTTGATATGCATCCGGAGCTTCAGGAAGAAGGGTGCCGGGATCGATGGTTTCGACGCCGTTTTCACCAAAGATGATAGCATCATCCTTTTCGTAATCGAAGAAGAAACCGGTGTTGTGTTCGTAATCACCGTCAGCGAAAAGTTCTTCAAGGGAAACGCCAGAAGCAATCGTGTAAGCGGGAACAGACTTCACAGAAGTCATCACCCAACCTTTCTTGGCGGATTTCAAAACGTCAGTGATGGGGGTCTCAGATGTATTAGTACATCCATTGAACATCAACAGGGCTGCAACAGCCATTACACATAATACTTTTTTCATTTTTTTGATTTTTTGGGTTAATAAATTATTGTTTTTAATTACTTTTTTTTACCTTTTTATTTCAAGGTGCAAAAATATACTTTTTTCAAACCGTGGTGTCTTAAAAATTCTTAAAAATGAGAAGTTGGGATCTTAACTCCCGACTCTTATTTCGTCAATCATAATCCACGCTTTCTCTCCCGGCGCCGCGTGCCACTCCGGCAGTTTCTCCACGGGTTGCGCCTCGATTCTGATGAACTTCACCTTGTGGTTCGGGATTTTGTGGCGGAGGATGCAGACGCGAGGTTTGTCGTTCTCCTTCAACGCCGGGTCGAAAGGCAGCGCAACCTCTTCGGGCTGACTGTACTTTTTGCCGTTGGTGGAGTACGAGACCAGCACTTTCTGCGGCATGAAGACCCACTGCGATGGGTGGTGGGAGAAACTTAACGTTACCGTCAGCGAGTCGGTTTTCCTTTCCCCCGTTTCGTATTGTATCTTCATCGGCGTCCCGAAATAGCCGACCCAACCTTCGTGATAGTCGGCGGGACTGCCGATTTTCCCGTCTTCCAGTTTGCGCTCGGGATATTCATTATAAGGAGCATCGGGTTTGCTTTTCAAAACCAATTCTCTTTTTCCTGCCGGAAGAGCGCCGTTCAGACTTCTGCAAGTGGTACTTTGAATCGAATATTTCTCATAAATATTGTCCACAAAACAAGAATCGAACCATTCGTTTTCGCCTATTTGAAGGTGAACAGAAAATTCCCGAAGTTTGCTGGCTACTAAATCTTTTTCCCGGATGTCAGGACCGCATGTGGCCGTTCCCAACCCAGCCTGCGCATAGTCTATATTTAAGGTATAGCACCCAGCCCTCTCCAGCTCGTTGGTGTGACGGGCTTGTTCAATATTTTCGTCAGAATAAGGATAAATACTGAATTGGCAATTACGACCCTCTATCTGCGCGGAAAGCATCCTCTTGTGTTCTTTGTTGAAGAGCGACACATAGCGCGTTCCCATACGGTTGCCTGCCGCTTGTGGACGCACATAATGATGGAAAAGATCGTCTGTTGGAGCTTCATAGTGGCCTAAGAAACCGCAAGCTTGACGGTCCTTGTAAGTTTCCTGCGCATAGCCCACCCATTCGGTGGTCACCAACTCGTCCGAAACCTTCATCTGAACGCCTACTTTGGGGATTGATGGCACCCAACTCGCCGGATCAATTTTATAAAAGATGAAAATGTCTCCCGTGGGTTTGATCTTATAAAATGTCCAGATAGAGAAAACAGGCTCATTGTTTTCATTCCTTGCCCAATGTCGAACAGTAATGTTCAAATCATCACGATTAGATTTTCTAACGAAATCCTCAATTATGAAATCAGTATAATAGGTGAGGTTGTCCAACCCGATTCTACGCCACAGCAACTCGCCATGACCATCCACGCGGTCGTTGTCAGTGGGCGGACGCCAGAAATTGAGCTGCGGACCATCGACCACTATGGGCTTGCCGTCTTTCTTGATGCTGGCAAAATGTCCGGTTACGGAGTCGAAAAGCATCTCCACATTGCCCACATTGACAATGAGCATAGTGCCTTCCCAATGGTAGGTCACGCTGTCGGTGATGAAACCGAAATTGGCGACTTGAGGTTTACGTTTCGGCACGGGCAGCTTGAACTGCTCGTAGGCGACCACGTGGTTTGGATTGGATTCATCTGCAGCTTCTTCAAAGAGGTAATGAACGTGGTTCGTGGCAGCACCATCCATAAAATTCTTGTCTATCAGCACAAAATCCAACATCACATCCCTTCCAGGAGCTACAGTGTCTAGGTTTTTAATAGAATCTGCCACTACCTCGGGGAACTCGAAATAGCCGGTGTCATGGGGTGCTAAGTCAATGCGAATTGAACCGTTGATTTGATCAATGACTTTCAAGAAGTCGTTGGGGTGAATGGGCGGCTCGTGCGCCACGTCTGGACGCAGGCGATACAGCAACGTGTATTCGTTCAAGTTGCTGAAATCGAAGCGGTTGATGATGCGGAACCTCAATGAGTCCGGGTCAACCATCTCGATCTTAATCGGTTGATAGACCTTCCGCACTTCGGCCAACTGCGGGTGCGGTTTCCGGTCGGGATCCACCAGACCGTTAATGCAGAAGTTGTCGTCGGAGGGCATGTTCACCCCGAAATCGCCGCCGTAAGCGTAAAATTCACGACCCTGCGCATCGTGGGTCAGCAAGCCCTGATCCACCCAGTCCCAGATGCAGCCGCCCTGCAATTGCGGGTACTTGTAGATGGTGTCCCAGTAGTTGGAGAGACCGCCGCAGCTGTTGCCCATCGCGTGCGCGTACTCGCACATGATGAACGGCCGTTCCTGCTTTTTCTGGGCGTACTTGGAAAGGTAGTCCACCGAGGGATACATAATGGTGACGATGTCGGTGTTGCGGTCGTAGAGGGCGCGCTCGTACTGGATGGGGCGGGTGCTGTCCTTAGCCTTCAGCCAGTCGTAGGCGGCTTCGTAGCAGATGCCGTTTCCCGACTCGTTGCCCAACGACCACGAGATGATGCACGGATGATTCTTGTCACGCTCGTACATATTACGGGTGCGGGCGACCGTAGCCTCCTTGAAATCAGCGCGTTTCGCCAACGACTTCTCGCCGTAACCTTGCGCGTGCGACTCCGCGTTGGCCTCATCGATGACGTACAAACCAAGGTAATCGCACCAATAGTAGAATTCCGGACAATTTGGATAATGACTGGTACGTACCGTGTTGATATTGTTGGCCTTCATCAGTCGCAAATCTTGAACGATGCGGTCTTCGGAGACCACGTGTCCCGTCTTCGGGTCGTGCTCGTGCCGATCCACCCCGCGGATGGTCACCGGCACACCATTCACTTTCAGAAGGCCGTCTTCGACTTTGATGTTGCGGAAACCGATTTTTAAAGAAGCGACATCTATTGATCTGTCATTTCCCATGAGCCAGATCTCAACACTTTCTAAATGAGGATGTTCCGCATTCCACGGATGAATGTCTGAAACCTTTATCTGATAATGGATATTTTGTTTCCCGATTGTATTTTTTTGAATCTCAAATGGATACTGATAAATGATCAATGCTTCGTTATGTAAATCGGGAAAAGAAACCCCGATATTAAAATGTTTTGTGTCATCGTATTCTTCCAAATTTTCAACCACAACATCCACATCCAAAATCCCGTTTTTGTAGGTGGAATCCAAACCCGCCACCACCTTGTAATCGTAGATGTGTGTTTTGGGTTGTGCGTACATTGTGATGCTGCGCTCGATGCCGCTCAGCCGCCAGAAATCCTGGCACTCAAAATAGGAACCGTCGCTCCACTTGAAAACTTGCAGGGCGATGAGGTTTTGTTCGCCGAAGCGCACAAACTTGGTGATGTCGAACTCGGAGTTGGTCTTGGCATCTTCGCTGTAGCCCACAAACTTTCCGTTCACCCAGAGATAGAAGCAGGACTTCGCGCCGCCGATGTTGATAATCACTTGTCGGCCTTTCCACGATTTGTCAATTTCCACCCATTTACGATAACTGCCCACGGCGTTGCCTTTCACGGGCACCTTCGGTAATTGGCTGTTATCGAAATCGTTGGTGGTGTTCACATAGACAGGCACGCCGTAGCCTACTTGGTACTGCTTTTGGCTGTTAGGAATATACTCGACGCACCATTGGTGCATTTCCCAGTTGTTGGGAATAAACTCGACATTCCAGTTGCCTTTACTTTCATCGTAATCCGTGCGGAAAAAATCTGTGGGACGTTCGTCGGCATTAGGCACATAGTTGAACGCCATCCAATAGATAGTTTTAAAATAAGTACTGTCAATGTGGCTGTTATTCTGTGGAATATTCGCCCGTGGGTATAACTTGTTCACCTCGAACACGGCGGGGTCCTGCCATTCGGTGAAGGTTTGTGCACCGGCGGCGAGGCAGGCGCAACACAATACAATATATAATAGCAGTTTTTTCATCATTATTCTTTTTTGATAAAGGACAGTGTTTTCACCTTCCCATCTTTTCTGATTCGCAAAATATATTCTCCCGCTGACATATTGTTGTTATTCAGCGAGATAGTCTTCTCTTTCAAAACGCCTTCCGCCACTTTCTGGCCGTTGAGATTGAGTATTTCGTATTCCGCACCCCAAAAAGCTGGTGGATAGTCGATGTTTATAAAGTTGGAAACGGGATTAGGGTAGATACGGAAATCGTTAATGGGTTTGAGATTTTGTATAACAGTTTGATTATCAGATACACCGAATTGACTTAAATACGGGAGAAGATACTTGCGCAAATCCACTCGTTTAAGAGCGGCGGGAAAATCAAAGGGGATACCCATAACGGTGGTCTTAAAATGCTCATTGGTAATGTAATAATCCAAACCGTTATGCGTAGCGATGGCCTCCATTTGCGACTTGACACTGGATTTAAAGTTCAGCCGTCTTTTGTTGCCGGAGAAAAAACGGTTTTCCCGATAGTCGTACAACAAGACGATGAAAGGCCGAAGGGATGAGACCTTAACTTTTCTGCTATAACTATAACCGCAAAGAACAATTAGTTGATATTCAGGTATATATGCAGCTCCTGTAATGAGACCATTGACGTTATAGGTCTCTCGGCGTTGCGCGATATGCGTGCCAGGAGTTTTCGGAAGGCTGTATATCGTGGATTGTGTGGATACCCACTGTTTAGTGAACAGGTAGATGCTGTCCTCGGTGACCACAAATGCCTCGCAATCGAAATCGGTGGCTTGCGGCTGAGAGGTGAAATCGGTCTGGTCTTCGTAAGTAAAGGCTATGGTGTCAATTGCAAATGTCTGATTCAGAATAGATTCCTTGCTGATGCGCAGGATACGGAGGTCGTGTCGGTTTCCTCTGTTGTTGCCCACATCGCCGAAGTATAAATAGAGGCTGTCTTGGGAGATTTCTTCCATATCTTTGCTGATTAAACCATTGATACAAAGAGTGTTTGTGATAGTTGCGTTAGTGCTATCGATCAAGTAAAGGCAGTTGTCATTGTGGTCGTTGAAGGTCCAGAATCCGTTGTTCCAAAAGAACAGTGTGGAGGTGCCGTCCAATAACGAATCCAGCATGCCTATCGTAGTGGTTTCGATGGTGACGGACTCATATTCGCAGCTACCGTCGTTGATGGTGGCATCAGCATTGTAATTGATGGCCAGCGAATCGGTACAACCGCACACCTGCGCCAGACACAACGGTGCCGAAGCTATCAACAGTCCAAAAAGCACTAAAATGTTACGCATTACGAGTATCATTCGATTTTGATACGGCAAAGATACATTTTTTACTGTTGCCTATTCCCTTTTTCCTGTTCCCTTTTGCCTATTGCCTGAAAAATCGTATTTTTGCCGCGTGAATAAAACGGCCACCATTTTCGACCCTATTGTGCTGCACGGCAACTGTTTGTTCGTGTCGGACGCGCATTTCCGCACCCCGCCGGATGACGCCAGCGAGGAGCGCGAAGTGCGATTGGTGCAGCTGTTGAAGGATCAAGGTTCAGAACTACGCCATCTGTTTCTCTTGGGCGACATTTTCGATTACTGGTTTGAGTATCGCGATGTGGTGCCGAGAGGCTATGTCACCTTGTTCGCATTCTTGAAGGAGTTGCACCAACAAGGAATTGAAATCCACTACTTTACGGGCAATCACGATATGTGGGTGGAGGACTATTTCACCCGCACGTTCGGGGCGCACGTCTATCGCGAGGCACGGCTGATGGAGATCAACGGAAAGTGTTGTTTTGTGGGGCATGGCGATGGCTTGGGTGGCAAGCAACGAAAGTATCTGTTTATTAAGCGAGTGTTCAACAGCCCTGTCAATCAGCTGTTGTACAGTATGTTGCATCCGCGACAATCCTTCTCTATCGCGAGATTCTGTTCCCAAAGCAGTCGCAACTCCCACGACGAGAGTATGCTTCAGTTTCAAGGCGAAAACGAACATCAGGTGCAGTTCGCCCGTGAGCTGTTAGCCACAACGCATGTAGATTATTTCATCTTCGCGCACCGGCATGTACCCACGCGCTACGAACTTACCCCGGAATGCACCTTCTTCAACACCGGCGACTGGCTTTCACATTTCAGCTATATCACCTTCGACTCTGAAGACCAAGAACCTAAACTACATCACGATTCACCATCAAATCTTTAAGAAACTATGGAAAACCCCAATACTACCCCGCATCGTGCGGGCTTCGTCAACATCATCGGCAACCCCAACGTGGGCAAAAGCACCCTCATGAACCAACTGGTCGGCGAGAAGGTCTCCATTATGACCTCCAAGGCACAGACCACACGGCACAGAATCAAGGGCATCGTCAATGGCGACGACTACCAAATCGTCTACTCCGACCTGCCCGGTGTGCTCGATCCCGCCTACATGATGCAGAAGTACATGATGCGTTTTGTCACCGACTCTTTGCAAGACGCCGACATCATCCTCTATCTCATCGAATGCGGCGAAACTCGCTACAACGAGGAACTGGTAGCGAAAATCAACAAGATGGGAATTCCTGTCGTGTTCATCATCAATAAAACCGACAAATACACCGAAGAGCAGGTGGAAGAATCGAAAAACCATTGGCGATCGATTCTCCCCACTGCCGATGTCTTCGCCATTTCCGCCCTCAAGGGAATTAATATCGAAGCGGTGCGCAACCGCATTGTTGAGTTGTTGCCTGAATGCCCGCCCTATTTCCCGAAGGACGCTCTCACCGACCGCCCGATGCGCTTTTTCGTTTCGGAACTCATTAGAGAACAGATACTTCTGCAATACAAGAAGGAAATTCCATACAGCGTTGAGGTGGTGGTGGAGAGCTACAAGGAGGAACCTGACCTCATAAGAATAGCCGCGACCCTCTACGTGGAGAGAACCACGCAGAAGGCCATCATCATCGGCAGCAAAGGCTCGGCCATCAAAAAACTGGGCACTGACGCGAGGATGTCGATTGAGGATTTTCTGCAAAAGCACATCTACCTCGACTTGTCCGTCAAAGTGCTGAAAGACTGGCGTAATAACGAACTGCTAATGAAGAAGTTCGGCTATTCGTTGGCAGACTAAGTCTAAGCTTCTGCTATCTTGGAAGCACCGTTCTTCGTCGGTGTCTCATTCATAAAACGCTCAAACTTTTCCACCTCCGCAGGGTCGGTCACTTTCCGAACTTTGACAGAGATACCGTGCGCAAGGAGGTTGTCCTTTAACTGTTTCACCATGTCGAACAGGTCATCGTCCTCGCATTCGTAATCATCGTTCACCTCCGTCATTTCGGGGTGTTCTGCCTCAAATTTTTCCTTGAATTCCATGAATTTCCTCATGACGTAAATGAAGTGCGGGTCACTCTCCATCGTTTTCTTGGCTTCCACCAAATCTTCTATCGCGATCATCACTTTGATGAATTTGCTGAGGAACGGGGCCCATTGTTCGATGAGGGTTATCGTCTTTTCCCGCTCTTCGTCAGTAGATTCCGATTTGGTATCCGTTGAAGAATTTTGTTCAAGAACCTCATTCGAGGCGTCGTGGTTTTTTACATTTTCGGCGGGCATTTCTTTGCCTTCGCCATTGTTCATTTTTTGTTCTTTTTTACTCTTCATAGCTTTTAAGTTTTGTGCTACAAAGATATGTAGAAAAGCCCATTCTATCAAGGAATTTTGCAATTTTTTTTCACTCTGATAATCAATGTATTGCAAATCATCAAGAAATATTTTAACAAAAATTAGTTAAATCAAAGTGGCCAATTTCGCAAGAAATGGACGAAGCGGGCGCAAAAGTTGAACAAAAAAAAACGGAGCCGCCAGCAATTGACAGCTCCGTATAATATATGTGATCTAATCTAACCAGTGTTGAGGTCGAGATTAGTAACGATAAGCGTCCGTTTTGTAGGGACCTTCGACCTTCACGCCGATGTAGTCAGCCTGTTTTTGGGTGAGTTTTGTCAGTTTCACGCCGATTTTGCCCAAATGCAGACGGGCGACCTCTTCGTCGAGGTGTTTCGGCAGGTTGTAAACGCCCACTTTGTATTCGTGTTGCCACAAATCGAGTTGTGCCATCACTTGGTTGGTGAAGGAGTTGCTCATCACGAAAGAGGGGTGACCGGTAGCGCAGCCCAAGTTTACGAGACGGCCTTCTGCAAGGATGAAGATGGAGTGTCCATCGGGGAAGATGTACTCGTCGACTTGCGGTTTGATGTTGCGCTTGGTGATGTTCGATTGGCTCTCGAACGCGCTGACTTGGATCTCGTTATCGAAGTGGCCGATATTGCAGACGATGGACTGGTCTTTCATCTTGTTGAGGTGATCCACGGTGATGACATCGCAGTTGCCAGTGCAGGTGACGTAGATGTTGCCTTCGTCGAGGGCGTCTTCCACAGTCTTGACTTCGAAGCCTTCCATAGCGGCCTGCAGAGCGCAAATTGGGTCGACTTCGGTGACGATGACGCGGGCACCGTAGGAGCGCATGGCTTGCGCACAACCTTTACCCACATCGCCGTAACCGCACACCACAACAACCTTGCCGGCCACCATCACGTCGGTGGCACGTTTGATGCCATCAGCCAAAGATTCGCGGCAACCGTATTTGTTGTCGAATTTGGACTTCGTGACGGAGTCGTTGACGTTGATGGCGGGGAAGAGCAGCTCGCCGCGTTCCATCATCTGATAAAGACGATGTACGCCGGTGGTGGTCTCTTCGGAAACGCCCTTGATCTCCTTCACCATGTTGTGCCAGTGGTGCGGATCCTCTTTCAGCACTTGCTTTAACGTGTTGAAAATCACGGCTTGTTCGTGAGATTCGGGCTTTGCATCGAGAACGGTCGGGTCGTCTTCGGCTTTGCATCCGAGGTGGATGAGCAGAGTAGCGTCACCGCCGTCGTCGACGATGAGTTGCGGGCCTTTGCCGCCGGGGAACGAGAGGGCGTTCACGGTGCACCACCAGTAGTCTTCGAGGCTTTCGCCCTTCCATGCGAAGACGCTCACGCCGTTGTCGGCGATGGCAGCGGCAGCGTGGTCCTGCGTGGAGAAGATGTTGCAGCTGCACCAGCGCACTTCCGCGCCGAGATGTGTCAGCGTCTCAATCAACACAGCCGTTTGTATGGTCATGTGCAGCGAGCCCATGATGCGCACGCCCTTCAAAGGCTTGCTGTCACCATATTTCTCGCGGATGGCCAGCAGACCGGGCATCTCTTTTTGGGAAACATCAATGTCTTTGTGTCCCCATTCCGCCAAATTCATATCGGCGATTTTGTATTTTAAGTTATTGTCTATCATATTGTTACTATTTGATATTTATTCGAAAAAATGAGTCCGCAAAGATAGTATTTTTTGGTTTAAGGTTGAGGGTTTAAGGTTTATGGGTTAAAGGTTAATGGTTAAAGAGAGAACGCAATGAAAAGGGGAAATTGGAGAATTCCAAAAATCAAAAAAAAATGTATTTTTGCAGTTTGTAATCTTAAAATTGTAACAGTATGGCTATCACGAAATTAGACCAATTAGTAGAATTAGTTAAATCGAAACCGAGAAAAAGATTGGTGGCTGCTAACGCCAACGATGCCCACACCATTGAGGCAGTGTATGCCGCTGTGGAATTAGGCGTAATCGACGCTACCCTCGTGGGTAATCCTGAGGAAATCGAGAAAGTGTGCAAAGAACACAACTTTGACATGTCCAAATTCACCATCGTGCCCGAATATGTTGACACGAAGGCTGCCACGAAGAGCTGCGAGCTCATCAATGCTGGCGAGGGCCAGATTTTGATGAAGGGTTTGCTGCCTACCGATAAATATATGCGCGCCATCTTGAACAAGGAAAAAGGTCTCTGCCCGCCGAAGGCCACTCTGTCGCACGTGACCGTGATTGAGAACCCGGCTTACCACAAATTGCTCGTCGTGGGCGATGTGGCTGTGATCCCCGCTCCCGAGTTCAAAGAAAAACAAGCTATTCTCAAATATTTGGTCGAAACTGCCAATGCTCTCGGCATTGAGAGACCGAAAGTGGCTTGCTTAGCTGCTACCGAGCAGATGTCCGTGGGTATGCAGGCTTGTGTTGATGCCGCTTTGCTCGCTACTATGGGCAATCGTGGACAACTGGGTAATGTTGCCATCGAAGGTCCCATCTCTTTGGACCTCGCTATCGACAAAGAGACGGTGGAAATCAAGAAATTCAAGAGCGAAGTGGCCGGCGACGCCGACTGTCTGCTTTTCCCGAACATCGAGACGGGCAACGTATTCTACAAATGCTGTACGAAGTTCAGCCATGCTGAACTCGGTGCTTTGCTGAAGGGTGCGAAAGTGCCTTGCGTGCTCTCTTCCCGCGGCGACAGCGCTAAAACGAAAATGTACTCTATCGCATTGGCTGCCTTGATGGCATAATTCTATAAGGGTATGATGGAAATTGCGGCCATTTTCAACTTTATCCATTTTCGCATCATCGATGTCTTGGACATCCTGATCGTGGCGATTTTGCTTTTCGAGCTCTACAAGCTGACGAAAGGCACGGCTGCCGTGAAGATTTTCTGGGTGTTGGCGTTGATTTTTGTGATATGGGAGGTGGTTTCCTTTTTCCATTTTACCATGCTTTCCGCGTTGATGGGAGAGCTCGTCAATGTCGGTGTGCTCGCCATCATCATTTTGTTCCAACCTGAAATACGCAAGTTTTTGCTCTATATCGGAGATGGCCGTTTGGTCCATTTTTTCAGCGACCGATTCATGAAACAGTCCAAGACCTCTGAATATGTCGAAGAGATTGAGGAGGTGAAGACGGCTTGTCGGCACATGTCGGCCACCATGACAGGTGCTTTGATTATCTTTGCTCGGAAAACGCCTTTGGATGAGTTTCTGAATACGGGTGAAGAGATTGATGCTAAACCGTCGGCGGAACTTCTGGAGAATATCTTCTTCAAAAACAGTCCGTTACATGATGGTGCGGTGATTATCAAGGATCACCGAATTACGGCCGCTCGCTGTATTCTGCCTGTGTCGAAAAGCCGCGATTTGCCGCAAGAGGTGGGTTTGCGACACCGTTCCGCGTTGGGGGCCACAGAATTCACCGATGCTGTTGCGGTAGTTGTTTCCGAACAGACCGGCAACATCTCCATTTGTCACAACGGGGTCATGACTCGTGACCTTACCTCTTCCTCGCTCCGTCAAATGCTGGAAGAGCTGCTGACGAAAGATTGATAAAGACTTGCGATTCACAACAGAAAAGGGAGAAGTTCAACTTCTCCCTTTTTTAGTCTTAGCCAACAGCTAATAGCTAACAGCCAAAAGCCAACTACCCGTTCAGCGCATTGGCACCGCTCACAATCTCGATCAACTCGTTGGTGATTGAAGACTGGCGGGCGTTGTTGTACTTCAGACGCAGGTCGCGCAGAATCTCCGTGGCGTTGTCCGTAGCCTTGGTCATGGAGATCATTCGGGCACCATGCTCCGACGCGATGGAGTCGGACAGTGTCTTGTACAACTGCGTGCGTAAAATCTTGGGAATCAGCTCTGAAAGCAGCTTATCAGCGGAAGGTTCAATGATGTAGTCGCTGTTCACCTGATGCTCTTCGTCGCTTTCGATGGCGGTCACAGGTAGGTAATCTTCCACCGTAACGCGTTGAGTAGCAGCATTCAGGAATTGGTTGTAAACGATGTCCACCTTGTCCACTTCGTGGTTGACGAACTTTTTCATCAGGTCGTCGGCCATGACGGAAAGTTCAGTGAAATCAGGGTTATCCAGCAATTTTTCATTGTAATAGATTACCGGATAATGCTTGCTGAGCTGTTCTTTGCCTTTTTTGCCGAAACAGATCAGTTGAACGTGTCCAGCATTGTGCTGTGCGGCATACTTCTCCGTAATCAGGTGATTGACGGTTTTCACGATGTTCGAGTTGAATGCACCGCAAAGACCCTTATTGGAGGTGATGACCACGATAACCACGTTTTCGGGTTCGCGTGCCTCGAAGAGGGGCAGTCGCTCGGAATCGGTGTTGGAACCGGCCAGATCCTTCAGTATCTCGTTGAGTTTTTGGGAATAAGGACGAAGATGCTGGATGGCAGTCTGGGCACGGCGAAGCTTTGCAGCCGATACGAGCTTCATGGAGCTGGTGATCTTCTGCGTCGACTCAATAGAGGTGATTCGCGTGCGTATTTCTTTCAGGTTGCCCATAACTATTCGTATTTTTTAGCCACTTCAGCGCAAGCGTCAGTCATTTTCTGCATAATCTCATCATTGATGGTGCCCTTTGCGAGCGTGTCGAGCACATCTTGCTGATGAGCGTGCATGTAAGAGATGAATTCGGTCTCGAAGTTGCGGATGTTGGCGACGGGAACTTTTTGCAACAGTCCGCGAGAACCGCAGAAGATGATGGCGATCTGCTCTTCCACCTTGTACGGAGTGTATTGCGGCTGTTTCAGGATTTCCACGTTACGCACACCTTTGTCGAGGACGAACTGGGTGGCGGCATCCACATCGGAGCCGAACTTGGCGAAGGATTCCATCTCGCGGTATTGCGCTTGGTCGAGTTTCAGTGTACCAGCCACTTTCTTCATGGACTTGATCTGAGCGTTACCACCGACGCGAGACACCGAAATACCCACATTGATAGCGGGACGCACACCAGCGTTGAAGAGGGACGTTTCCAGGAAGATCTGACCGTCAGTGATGGAGATCACGTTGGTCGGGATGTAGGCGGAGACGTCACCAGCCTGCGTTTCGATGATAGGCAGAGCCGTCAGGGAACCGCCGCCCTTCACGATGGGTTTCAGCGTTTCGGGCAGGTCGTTCATCGTGGCCGCAATCTTATCGGATTCGATGATCTTGGCGGCGCGCTCCAGCAGTCTGGAGTGGAGGTAGAAGACATCGCCGGGGTATGCCTCGCGTCCAGGCGGACGGCGGAGCAACAGCGAAACCTCACGGTAAGCCACAGCCTGTTTCGACAGGTCGTCGTAGATGATGAGGGCGTTACGTCCAGTGTCGCGGAAGTACTCGCCGATAGCAGCGCCTGCGAACGGAGCGTAGAACTGCATGGCAGCAGCGTCGGAGGCGGTGGCGGTCACCACGATGGTGTAGGGCATTGCGCCGCGCTCGGTGAGGGTTTTCACCAGAGCAGCCACAGACGAACCTTTCTGACCTACAGCCACATAGATACAATATACGGGGTTGCCTTGTTCGTAGAAAGATTTCTGGTTGATGATGGTGTCGATGGCGATAGCCGTTTTACCGGTCTGGCGGTCGCCGATGATGAGCTCACGTTGACCACGACCGATGGGAATCATGGCGTCGATAGCTTTGATACCTGTCTGCAACGGCTCTTTCACGGGTTGACGAAAGATGACGCCGGGAGCCTTGCGCTCGATGGGCATCTCGTAGAGTTCACCTTCGATATCTCCTTTACCATCAATGGGTTGTCCTAAGGTATTGATGACACGACCGAGCAAGCCTTCACCGACTTTGATGGAGGCGATGCGGCCAGTGCGTTTACAGATGTCGCCTTCGTTGAGCGATTTGGAATCGCCGAGCAGCACGACACCCACGTTGTCCTCTTCCAGGTTGAGGGCGATGCCAGTGATTTCGTCGCCGCTTTTGGTGTTGAACGTCACCAGTTCGCCGGAACGGACGTTCTGCAGGCCGTAGACACGAGCGATGCCGTCACCGACCAACAGCACGGTGCCAACTTCTTCCATTTCAGACTTCTGGTTGAAGTTCTGCAGTTGCTGGCGCAGTATGGATGTAACTTCTGAGGGTTTAATTTCTGCCATTTATATGCAAATTTAGAATTGTACTTGGAAACTGTTTTGGGAAAATTCTTGCTTTAACTTGTTGATTTTGGACAAGATACTGGAATCAAGATAGTAGTCGTCCATCTTGATGACAAAACCACCGATGAGGTCGGAATCGACAATTTGACGAAGGTCGATGGTAGCGTGGGTCTGTTCGGCGAGCATGGCCACAATTTTGTCTTTCAGCGGTTCGCTGAGTGGACTAGCGGTGGAGATAGTCACCATCTTGATGTTGTGGGCTTGGTTGTACAGTTTGAAAAACTCCTCACAGATGGTGTCCAACGCCGGCTCGCGATGCTTTTTGAGCAATACGTCCATAAATTGGTAGGTGATGCTGTGGAGGGCGCCGGTGAAGACACTCTCGAAGATCTGGTGCTTTTGATTGCAAGGCACCACTGGATTGCGCAACAACACCTGCAGCTCGCGGTTCTCCTTCAAAGTCTTCGCGAACAAGGTGAGGTCGCCGTACACCTCCTCAATTTGATTGTTCTCGCCGGCAAAGTCAAACAAAGCCTTGGCGTATCTATTGGATAATTTAGTGTTCTTCATCTATATTTATTAATCGGCGGCAAATATACAAAATTTTACATCTTCCGGCTGCCGGGTTTCACGAATGGCAGGCCTTGTTTGCAGAGCGGACAATCCTCCACGGCCCAGTTTTGGATGTTGAGCTTGGTGGCGCTATAGACGGGGTAAGGGAAGGAACCGTCGCTGCGGTCGGCGATGCAAGCCACGCCAATCACCTCAGCACCAAAGGCTTTCAGCACTTCGATGGTTTCGAGGGAGGACTTGCCGGTGGTGACCACGTCTTCGGAGATGAGCAGTTTCATGCCGGGTTTCACCTCAAAGCCGCGGCGCAGGCACATCACGTTGTCAACGCGCTCGGTGAAGATGGCAGGCACGCCCAGCTGGCGTCCTAATTCGTAAGCCACGATGATGCCGCCCATGGCCGGTCCGACCACCATGTCGATCTGGAGATCCTTCACTTGTTCGGTGATTTTTGCAATCACGCGCTCGGCTCTGTCAGGATATTGCAACAGTTTGGCACACTGACAATAACGGTCGCTATGACGACCTGATGAGAGCAGAAAATGGCCTTCTAGCAGCGCTTCCGACTGCTTCAATTCTTCAATAACCGGATTGTTATGTTCTTCATTCATAATATTTTACATTTAATTTGATTCAAAAATACAAAGCGCAAAGATACTATTTTTTAGGTATGTTGTATTAACAATCTTGTATTTATAAAATTAATGTATGAAAGGCACTATTATACAGAAAAGTGTAACTTTGCAAGTTTATAGTTTGCAATCCAAACAGTTATAAATTGATGAAACGTTTTGTCTTTTTGGGAATAGTCTTGTTGCTGCTGACTCTGCGGTGGGAATCCTTGCAGGGACAGAGCTATACTATGTCCAATGGGCAAATCACTACCTGTTCGGGTACTTTTTACGACCCGGGTGGACCGGATGGGAGTTATCAAAGCAGTCAGGATTTCACTCAGACTTTTGTGCCCGCCACGCCGGGTAGGTGTCTGAAAGTTTCTTTTACCTCTTTCAGTCTTGAGTCTCATAGTAGCTGCAATTATGATTATCTCATGATTTATGACGGTTCGTCCACCAGTTCACCACTGATTGGCGTCTATTGCGGATCTAGCTCCCCAGGGGTCATCACCTCCACTTCCGGTGCGTTGACTTTCAAGTTCCATTCAGACGGATCCGTTAACTATTCCGGGTGGTCGGCCACTCTGAGTTGTGTGGATTGTGCTATCCCGGATCCCGTTCCGGATCCCATTCCGGTGTCTTACCACTATCTATGTCCCGACTCCTCCATCGTCATCACCGCCGACAGTGCCCAAGCCTATTTGTGGAGCACTGGTGAAACTTCCCGCTCCATTAACGTTTCTACAATCGGGACCTATACCGTTACTTTGACAAACTCTTCCGGTAATTCGGTGAAATCATATCAGGTGTTGGAAATCCTCATGAACGCTATCAGCAACATCTCTCTTCCTGAGATGTGCGCGGGAGAAACCTATAGTGTCACAGTCGGACATGACTCCACTAACAATGTGACAATCAATAACATTGAAACAGTAAAGACCTGGACCGACACGGTGTTTCTTCCTGACGGGGTCTATTGCGAACCTTACGGCTGTTCTTATCGGTCTCCGCTGACATTCACGGGCTTTCCCAACGACGATGTGATTCATTCCGTCGATGATATCTTGTATGTGCGTCTTAATATTGAGCATTCCTATATTGGGGACTTATATATCAATTTGACTTGTCCTAATGGACAGAAAGCGGATATTCTACGTTTTGCGGGCACAGGTACCTCTTCTTGTACAAGTACCATTCCTTCAGGCTCTTATGGTTGGCAAGGAGGCGGAAGCAATGCGTCATCCTCAACGGATTTAGGACAGGCAAATACAGACTATATAGGAACAGTCACAAACTCCTATAAGTGTGACCCTTCATATTTTATGAATGCCCCAGGAACAGGTTGGAACTATTGCTGGTCTAATAACTCAACTGCTGGATATTCGTATGCTGCAGGATCAGGTAGTCTTATTTATAGAAGTGCTCATGTTCACAATAGCATTTTCGATTCCTCAAATGTGGCTGCCGGCACCCAGTTTTATCATCCCGACGAATCCTTCTCCAGCCTCATTGGTTGTCCGCTGAATGGAGACTGGTATATCGAAGTAGTGGATGGTTGGAGTGGGGACAATGGTTATTTGTTCGAGTGGGAGTTGGCGCTATCTTCGGATATGCAGACGCAAAACACCGATGTGGTCTCTACCATTTTGGAGGGACCGTGGGTGGAGACGCTCAACGACTCCTCCTTTGTGATTAGCCCACCTAATGAACTCTCTCAGGACACGTCTGTTGCATACACTTTCCATTGTTTCGATGAATATGGGTGTCAATTCGATACGACTGTGTTGATCAACTTTTACCCGATTGTCTATTATTCCATAGACACGGTGGTCTGTGAAAGTCTTCTTTGGAATGATAGCCTTTATACGCAGTCGTTCACCTATACGGACACGTTGACCAGCCAAAACGGCTGCGATTCCATTGTCATGTTCCATGCGACCATTTTGTCCCCAAGCTACGAGGATCAGACACTCTCTGTATGTGATAGCATTGAATGGAATGGTACAATTTATCACGAATCGGGAGAGTATACGTATCTTTCTCAAAATCAGAATGGTTGTGATTCCGTGGTCACGCTGCATCTTACAGTCAGAAATGCCAGTTACACGGATATTTATGACACAGCTTGCGACTTTTTTGTATGGAATGATATCGTGTATAACGCATCAGGTGAGTATACGCAACATTTTCAAAATCAGTACCTTTGCGATTCCGTGGTGACCCTTCATCTTGTCATTTATCATTCCGATAATATTGTTGTCCAGGAATTTGCTTGCGACAGTATGGTTTGGCATGGTTCAATATACTATGAATCAGGGAATTATGTGAAACATTTTGAAAATAATCACGGTTGTGACTCCATGGTGACGCTTCAACTTACCATTTTGAGTTCGGATTCCTTGGATTTCTATCTAACGGCATGCGACAGTCTTGAATGGGATAGCGTAACCTATTATGGATCTGGAGATTATGTTGTTCCTCTTCAAAAATTGAATGGTTGCGATTCATTGATGACGTTACACTTCACGATATGGCATTCTGATATTGTTGATGTCTATGATTCTATTTGTGATTTTTACGTGTGGGATGATGAAGTGTATTATGAATCAGGCGATTATAATATTTATTATCAGAATGACCATGGCTGTGACTCTGTGATAGCCCTCCATCTCACCATTTGGCATACGGATTTTAAGGATATTTATGATACGGCTTGTGACAGCTATGTGTGGAATGGATTAACATATTATCAATCAGGGAATTATCCGTTGATATTCGAGAATAAAAACGGATGTGATTCGATTGTGACGCTTCATCTTACCATTTGGAGTTCCGACACTACGGAACAGTATGAAACGGTTTGCGACAGTATTGTATGGAATGATTCAACGTATTATGAATCAGGTGATTATATTTATCTTACGCAAAATCAGGTCGGTTGTGATTCTTTAGTGATTCTTCATCTTACGGTCCATTATTCCGACCATACGGTCCTTTACGATACAGCCTGTGACAACTTTGTTTGGAATGATTCCATTTACGAGGAATCAGGGACTTACATGCAATATTTTCAAGATGTGCATTATTGCGATTCTACCGTAATTCTGCATCTCACAGTTTGGGATTCCGATTCCAGTGAAATAGAGGAGACGGCATGCGATAGTTTGGTATGGAATGGTTCAACATTTTATGAATCAGGAGATTATACGATGAGTTTCGTGAATGTGAATGGTTGTGACTCCATCGTAACCCTCCATCTTTCTCTTGAGTATTCCGATTTTACGGAGTTGTATGAAACAGTTTGCGATAGTTTCGTTTGGAACGATTCCGTTTATGTGGAGACGGGTGACTACCAACAGTCATTTCAGAATATGGCTGGGTGCGATTCCATTGTTCTCGTGCATCTTATGGTTCATTCCACGAATCAAACGGATTTATATGATACAGCATGTGATAGCTATGCTTGGAATGATTCAATATATTATGAATCAGGTGATTATATGTGTCATTTCCAGAATGTGGACGGATGCGATTCTATGGTGACCATGCATCTTACGATTACCTATTCCGATTTTGTTTATGACGACAGGGCTGTTTGCGACAGTATTGTATGGAATGATTCAACGTATTATGAATCAGGTGAATATGTAAACAATTTCCAGAATGTGAACGGATGCGATTCCACGGTGGTTCTTCGTCTTGTTATCATGACCACTACGCCCATCACAAGGTATGAATCCGCTTGCGACAGTTTCGTTTGGAATGATTCAATATACTATGAATCAGGAGTGTATCTCCAATCTTTTCAGAGTATTGAGGGTTGTGACAGTGTGGTTACGTTGCATTTGACGGTGACCAACACCGATTACACGGAGGATTTTCAAGATGCTTGTGACAGTTTGGAGTGGAATGGATCAACCTATTACGAATCAGGTGATTATATGTCAACATTGGAGAATATGGAGGGTTGCGACAGTGTAGTTACGTTGCATCTGACGGTGAACAATACTTCATACACAGACGAGTTCAGCGTGGTGTGCAATAGTATGATGTGGTATGATTCCCTGTATCATGAATCAGGGGATTACACGATAACGTTGGATAGTCATGAGGGTTGTGACAGTGTGGTCACGTTACATTTGACGGTTAATACAACCAAAGACACCACCTTATATATAACGGTTTTTGAGAATGCGCTGCCCTATTCTTTGAACGGATTTACATACAATTCAGCAGGCACGTATCTTCAAGCATTAACCACCACGGAAGGTTGCGATAGTATGTTGTACCTCCAACTTTCTGTCCTTCATCCAGATACTGTTTTGTCGGCTGTTACATTCGGGATGGACAACACACACTGTGACGGTCTCCCTGCTAATGCCGGATCACAAGCTTTCGTCTGTGACGGGCGCGCATTCGTAACAGTGGTCGGCGGTTATCCGCCGTATACCTATCATTGGGATGATCCGCTCGCCCAGCAAACGGACACGGCGTTCCAGCTTTGTGCGGGACTCTATACGGTCACCGTCACGGATGTTTCAGGGGATACTGTGGTTGCGCAGATCACTATTTCCGATTACCTGCCCAAGGTGGAGCATGACGACGCACACTTCTGTTTTTCAGATGTTTATGGTGTTTTGGAAGGATCTCCGATGGGAGGAACATACACGGGTGCTCCTATGAATGACGACACGCTCTATTTTCAGGAAAGTGTGACGTCCTATCAACTGACCTATACGTATAGCGATGAACATGCCTGCACGGCTTCCACTCAGTTCCAGGTTGCCGTTACCATGAATACCCGTTTCGAAGACACCGTGATTTGCAGCAGTCATCTGCCCTATTCGTGGCACGGACAGTCGCTTACAGCATCGGGTACCTATTCGAAATATGCTCCTATGGACACGCTTTGCGACAGTCTCATAATTCTTCATCTCACTGTTTTACAACAGCCTCAATTAACTGTTAATGAAGATGTTGTGATAGATCCTGGCGAAAGTACGACCTTGAGCGTGTCCGGGGCTGGAAGCTATGTGTGGACGCCCGCCGCAAGCTTGTCTTCCGCCACCTCCGCCAATCCCATAGCATCCCCCTCCCAATCCACCCAGTATCAAGTGACCGGTTTTGTTACCGAGGATTGCTTTGCGTCAGATTCTGTTAAAGTGCTGGTACGCCAATATTTAGATACAACATTGTGCGAAAACAACATGCCGTTGCAGTGGTACGGGATCACCATTACAGATACGGCAGCCCATAGTGTTGTTATTCCCAGTTCCGATGGTTTAGACAAAGTGCTGATTCTTCATGTTCATCTGCTACGAAACACCTCCAGTATTATCCAAGACACGGTGATGGAGAATGATTTGCCGTTGATTTTCAATGGAGTAGCTTTTAATGATGATGTCACAGACAGTATGGTGGTGATTCCGAATAGTATCGGTTGCGACAGCGTAATCCATTTTTCGTTATATGTTTGTCGTAACAAAACAGTGACGATAGACAGCGTAGTTTGTGAAAGCAATCTGCCCCTTTCTTGGAACAATCAGAATCTTTACGTGGAAAACACATATCAAGCTGATTTACAAACTGTTTGTGGAAGTGATAGTATAGTGTTTTTGAATTTGTCCGTGATAGATACCGCATTGTCTGTGATTTCTCCCACGGAAGATTTTTGTGAAGATATGTCAGCGGAACTGTTGGTAATCACGGGACTTACGGATTATGTGTGGAGTACGGGCGAAATCACCCCGCAAATCACCGTTACCCATCCGGGATTGTACTCCGTGACTGCTTATCAAGGGTTGTGCCAAAACACCGGTTCAATTACGGTGGAAAAATGCGAGTATCATTTGACGATGCCCAATGCCATCTCACCATCCAATGTAGATGGTCTGAACGACCACTTTAGCGTTCCCGAAACCTATCTGAGATTCATCAATCTATTCGAAATCAAGATTTTCAACCGATGGGGCGAGTTGGTTTTCTATTCCACGGATAAACATTTCAAATGGAATGGCGAGTACAAGGGGAAAATTCAACCCAATACTGTGTATAATTACGTCATCCGATACACTTCGGAAGCCGGGACTCCTTTTGTGGTTAAAGGTTCGGTGACGGTGTTGTGATTTTTTGTTTTTTAATGTCAGTGCAGAGACGCAATTTTTTGTGTCTTTACTATGTGTGTATTTATAATTTATGTACTTTTGCCTCTTCTAATTTCAGAGTAATTGTATTTATAACAAACTGATAATCAATATGATAATAAAAGATGAATTTGTGTGCAGACACAATGGTCCCGCTGCTGATGAGCAACAAAAAATGCTGAATGTCATCGGCGTCAAAACGTTAGATGAACTCATTGAGAAGACGGTTCCCGCCGCCATCCGCCTGCCGAAGCCGCTGGATTTGCCCGACGGCATGACCGAAGGTGAATACCTCAACCACATTCATGGTTTGATGGCTAAGAACAAAATTTACCGCTCCTACATCGGTATGGGTACCTATAACACCTATACTCCTGCGGTGATTTTGCGCAATATTTTCGAGAATCCGGGCTGGTACACCTCCTACACTCCTTACCAGGCTGAGATTTCCCAAGGTCGTATCGAGGCTTTGCTGAACTACCAAACGATGATTAGCAGCTTGACGGCTATGCCGCTCTCCAACGCTTCCATGTTGGACGATGCTACCGCAGCCGGCGAGATGATGCTGATGTTCTTCCGCAGCCGCAGCCGCGAGCAACAGAAGAACAATGTGGTGAAATATTTCGTGGCCGAGGGCGTGTTCCCGCACTGCATCGGCGTGATGAAGACCAACGCTGCTCCTCAAGGCATCGAGCTGGTCATCGGCAAACCCGACCAAGTGGAACTCGACGAGACCTTCTTCGGCGCAATGATCCAATACCCGAGCTACTGGGGCAGCATTCACGATTATCGTGCATGGGTTGAGAAGGCACACAGCAAGAACATCTTCGTGGGCGTTGCCACTGATCTGTTGGCACTTACGCTGCTCACGCCTCCGGGCGAATGGGGTGCAGACTGCGTGACCGGTTCCACCCAACGTTTCGGTATTCCGATGGGTTACGGTAGCCCTGCCGCTGGCTTCTACGCTTGCCGCGAGGAGTTCCTGCGTCAGATGCCGGGCCGTATCATCGGTGTGACCGTTGACGCTCAGGGCAACCGCGCTGTCCGTATGGCTTTGCAGACTCGCGAGCAGCACATCAAACGCGAGCGCGCAACCTCCAACATCTGTACCGCCAGCGCTTTGACCGCCATCATGGCCGGATTCTACGGCATGTGGCACGGTGCAGAGGGTTTGAAAAACAAAGCCGTCAAGATCAACGTTTTGGCTGGCGTTCTCGCTGAAGAAGCTGCGAAATACGGTTTCAAACAATATAACGAGCACTATTTTGACACCCTTTGCCTCGAAACGCCCGAAGGCATCACCTGCGAGGACGTGAAGAAGGTGGCTCTGTCGAAAGAGATCAACCTCTGCTACCACTGTGAGCGTTGCTTCACGATTTCTTTGGACGAGACCGTGACCCACGACGATGTGAACAACATCCTCGAAGTGTTGGCTATCGCCGCTGGCAAACCTTTCACCCCGCATGTTTGCGACGGCAAATGCGGCGTTCCCGATCTGCACATTCCTGCAGAGTTGGCTCGTAAATCCGCCTTCATGCAGCACAAGATCTTCAACCAGTATCACTCCGAAACCGAGATGATGCGTTATATGAAGATGCTGGAAGTCAAGGATTTGTCTCTGAACCGCGCTATGATTCCGCTGGGTTCCTGCACCATGAAGCTCAACGCCGCTGCTGAAATGCTGCCGCTGAGCTGGGCTGAAACCTGCAACATCCATCCGTACGCTCCCGCCGACCAAGCCGAGGGTTATCGCGAAATGTTGGATGAGGTCTGCAACTGGCTGGCTAAGATCACCGGTTTCGCAGCCATCTCCTTGCAGCCGAACTCCGGTGCTGCTGGCGAATATGCCGGTATGACCGTGATTCGCAACTATCACCTCAGTCGCGGCGAGGGTCACCGCAACATCTGCTTGATCCCCTCTTCCGCACACGGCACCAACCCTGCATCTTCTGCCAAAGCTGGCAACAAGATCGTTGTGGTGAAGGCTACGGAACACGGCGAGGTAGATATCGACGATTTGCGTGCAAAAGCTGAACAATACAAGGACAACCTCTCTTGCTTGATGATTACCTATCCTTCCACGCACGGCGTATTTGAGGAAGGCATCCTCGAAATCATCAAGATCATCCACGAGAATGGCGGTCTGGTCTATATGGACGGTGCAAACATGAATGCACAGGTGGGTCTGACCTCTCCTGGCACCATGGGCGCAGATGTCTGCCACCTCAACCTGCATAAGACCTTCGCTATGCCTCACGGCGGTGGCGGTCCTGGCGTTGGCCCGATCGGCGTGTGCGAAAAGCTCGTTCCGTTCTTGCCGAACCACGCTACGGTGAAGGTTGGCGGCGAACAGGGCAGCCAAGTCGCTACCGCTCCTTACGGCAGCGCATACTTGATTCCGATCACCTATGCTTACCTTAAGATGTTGGGCGGCAAGGGTTTGACGGAAGTCACCAAGACGGCTATCCTGAACGCAAACTACATGCGCGCACGTTTGGAGAAAGACTACAAGATCCTCTATACGGGTACGCAAGGCATGTGCGCACACGAGATGATTCTCGACTGCAATGCTTTCGACAGAAGCGCTGGCGTACAAGTGGGCGATATCGCTAAACGTTTGATGGACTATGGTTTCCACGCTCCTACAGTGGCATTCCCGGTGCACGGCACCTTGATGGTGGAACCCACCGAGAGCGAACCTCTGAGCGAACTCGACCGCTTCTGCGACGCAATGATTGCTATCCGTCAAGAGATCCGCGACATTGAAGAGGGCAAGGCTGACAAGGCCGACAACCTCATCAAGAACGCTCCTCACAGCATGGATGTGGTCTGCGCCGACGAATGGGATCGTCCTTACACCCGTAAGCAAGCGGCTTTCCCGCTGCCGCACACTGAGAAATACTGGCCGACCGTCGGCAAGATTGACGATGCTTTCGGCGACAGAAATCTCGTTTGCGTGTTGAGCGAGTAGTGCTGAATAATACTATTAATAAGCAAAGGGGAGGACGTGAAGTTCTCCCTTTTGCTTTTTTCCTGAACCTTGTCCGGCGCATTCAAAAAAAGTGTATCTTTGCCGCCTCATTTTTAACAACTTAAAATTAAAGTATTATGGCAACAAGAATCAGATTACAAAGACGCGGTAAGAAGAACCAACCCTTCTACCACCTTGTAATTGCGGATGGTCGAGCACCCCGTGACGGACGATTCATCGAGGATCTGGGTACCTATAACCCGCTGACCAACCCCGCATCTATCAACATCAATTTTGACAGAGCGCTGTATTGGCTCGAAGCAGGTGCTACCCCTTCAGATACGGCTCGTTCGATTCTTAAACGCGAAGGTGTCTATATGATGAAGCACCTCAAAGGCGGTGTCGCTAAGGGCGCGTTCAGCGAAAACGAGGCTCAACGCAAATTCGACGCTTGGAAGCAGGACAAGACCTCTAAGCTGAAAGATGTCGAGAACGCAGAGCGCGAAGCTAAACGCAAAGTCGTGAAAGAGCGTCTCGCCGCTGAGACCAAGGTCAAGGAAGCCATCTCCGCGAAAGTGGCCGCCAAGGCTGCTGAAATCGCCGCTGCTCAAGCTAAGGCTGCTCAAGAAGCTGCTGAAGCCGCTGCCGCAGAGGCTGCCGCCGAAGCCGCTGAAGAAGCTCCCGCTGCCGAAGCAGAACAGGCTGCTGAATAGTTTTCGCCTGCATTATGGCAGACAAAAACTTCTACTATCTAGGCACACTAACGAAACCTTTCGGACTGAAAGGCGAGTTGTGTGCCTTTTTTGATGTCGATGATTGTGAACGCTACCTCGACCTCAACGCCGTCTTCATTGAAACCGACGGCGAAATGCTGCCCTATATGATTGAAAAACTGCAATATAGGGGCAACAATCAGTTTATCGTCAAACTGCAGGACGTGGAAATGGATAATGTGCGGGAGTTTGTGCAGACCGACTTGTATCTGCCGCTTGCGCAACTGCCGAAACTCTCCGGCAATCGCTTCTATTTCCACGAAGTGATCGGTTTCAAGGTGGTGGACGAAAAGCTCGGTGAAATCGGAATCTGCAAGGATTTCATGGAACTGGCCAACAACCCGCTGATGCAGGTGGACCACAACGGTAGCGAAATCCTCATCCCTGCCAGTCAGCAGTTCGTCACCGACGTGGACCGCGAGAACAAAATCCTCCACGTCACTACCCCGGAAGGACTGGTGGAATTGTATCTACAATAAATTTTACGATAATTTTTACCTTGTAGAGACGATGTGCACATCGTCTCTACCGTGACGAATTAATTTCGTCCAAGAACGTTTTCAGTTGTTGCATGGCGCGACCGCGGTGGCTGATGGCATTCTTTGCCGAAGAAGACATTTCGGCGAATGTCTGACGGAAGCCCAGCGGTTTGAAAATGGGATCATAGCCGAAACCGTCAACTCCATGCTGTTCAGTGAGAATTTCACCCTCCACACGACCTTCGAAAAAGTATCGTTTGCCGTCCATGATGAGGGCGATCACTGTCCTAAAGCAGGCCTTGCGGTTGGTTACGCCGCGCATCTCCTCCAGCATTTTGAGAACGTTGTCTTGATAGGAGCAGCCTTCGCCGGCATAGCGTGCGGAATAGACGCCAGGGCGACCGTCGAGCGCTTCCACTTCGAGTCCCGTATCATCGGCAAAACAGTTGACGTGATAGTGGTCGAAGACATATTGCGCTTTTTGTAATGCATTGCCTTGCAGTGTGTCGGCAGTTTCGGGGATTTCAGGACAGCCGATTTCGCGCAAGTTTTTGATGTGATAATCAGGTCCGAGAATCGCGCTCACCTCTTCGGATTTATGCAGATTGTGGGTGGCAAAAATAAATTCCATAACAACATAAACTCAAAAAGATGACATAATTTCTTATGTCATCCATGTTTTTCAAAAAAACATCACTACGGATGTTTACTCAGCAGCGTTACCGATTTCGATGGCTTGTTTGCCTCTGTAGTAACCGCACTCAGGACATACACGGTGAGTGAGGATGGGAGCACCGCAATGGCTGCAAGTGGTCAGCTGAGGAGCGGTGATGAAATCGTTAGCTCTTCTCTTATCTCTTCTGATAGCAGAATGTCTTCTTTTCGGATGTGGCATATCTATTAATTTTTATTGTTATTAATCCAGTTTTATATTTTTGAGCGCATCCCATCTGGGATCCGTTTCTTGTTCATTTTCAGTGTTTTCGGTATTCATCTCATCTAAGCGGCGCATCACCTCGGGGTCGCAGGTCGGATTTCCATCGGCGTCATCCTCATGCACAATGCGGATGGGCAGCGCGAGCACGATAGACTCGTACACGAAGTGAAAGAGGTCGATCTCGTAGGTGTTCTCATCCATCATCCAAATCTCATCTTCCTGTTCCTCCTCAGAATGGTAGTTTTCGGACACCAACTTCACGAGCAATCTTTCGTCGAAGTTCAGCGGCAGGGTCACGGGAGCAAGACAGCGGTCGCATTCGGCCACAACTTCGCCCTCGAAGTGACACTGAAAGTCGACCATTTTCTCAGATTTTTCCATTTCAATCCGCAAATTCAAACGGCCGTCCATCAGTTGTTCAATGCCTGCCAGTTCAAAGAACTCTTTATTGCAATCAATTGAAAAACAATGCTTTCCGAGTTCAATGCCTGAGATTCTGATCTTAAATTGACTACGCAATTGTCTCTCTTCCATCGCAATAATTTTTGGGGTGCAAATATACTCTTTTTTCTATATCGTCCGTATGGTTTTATTTTTTATTTTTGCCGCCTTAAAGTTGAATAGTTGATGAAGGAATTTCTAAAACGTTATTTTGAACCTCAATTCATCCGTTTTGTGCTCGTCGCCATGCTAAACACGGCGTTCGGTCTGCTCATCAACTATGTCTTTCTCTTTATCTTTGAACAGCTGTTCAAACTCAACCACGCATACGTGGTTTCCAACTTCTTTGCCACCATCGTCAGTATCTTGTTCAACTTCAAGACGTATGGCATTTTGGTCTTTAAGAATAAAGACAACAAGCTGTTGCTCAGATTTTTGGCGGTAACTACCTTTACCTACCTCGTCAATATTGGCGGTATCGCGCTGTTAGAGCATATAGGCAGTCATAACAACTACCTCAACCTCACCATCATGGCGGTGCCAGTCGGTTTGCTTAACTATGTGCTGAACAGCGTTTTCGTATACAAAAAGAAAGCCAGATTCCTGAATATAAACAGGAAACAAAAAACAAACGATTTAGAAAAAGAGAATCTGGAAAATAAGTAGCGGTTATTTTAGTTTTTGCACCAACTCCTCAACCGAATCGGGTAGGGGAGAGATGATGTGTGCCTGAAGATAATAAGGTTCTCTGACGGGCAGCGTTTCGTGGACATACTTCCGAAGTTCCGGCTCACTCAAATGGTGGGTGAGCGGACGTTTTTTCTTGGAGATTAACAGATGCTCAACGATTTGATCTTCACTTAGTTGAAGGTATATGCTGCGGGCATTTTCATTGATGGCCTCCATGGCGCCTGCGTGGCACGGCGTACCGCCGCCCGTGGCAATCACGCAGTTGTCCATTTTCAGCACCTCGCACAGTGCGGAAAACTCCAACGTACGAAACGCCGGTTCCCCATACCGTTGAAACAGCAGGGGAACGGCGGAATGGTATTTTTCTTCAATGTAAAGGTCCAGGTCGATGAAGGTCATGTGCAACCGGCCGGCAAGTCGCCTGCCGATGGTGCTCTTTCCCGCTCCTGGAAACCCGACAATGACGATGTTGTTCATGTTGGCTTTAAGCTTTAAGCTTTTAGCTGTTGGCTTTGGCTAATAGCTAATGGCTAACGGCCAATAGCCGATATCATGGCCTTGATGAGGTTGTCGGCGCAATCGGCAATGTCGCCGATGCGGGCGGGCAGCATGTAGCAGGGCGTGGTGAAGACCTTGTTGGCCTCATCCGCGCACACCTCTTTCTGCACGGTGATTTGGTGCTTGGTGCCGAAGGTTTCCACGTTGCGGATAGTGCCGGGGTCGCTGCCGACCGTAACGGTGACGTCACCGAGCACTTTGGCGATCATTACGGGCGCGATGCAGAGGGCGCCCACGGGTTTGCCGGCGTTGTGAAAGGCGCGGATGACTTTTGCCACGTCTTCACGAACGGTGCAATTTTGACCCTCAAAGGCGTAGGTGAAGAGGTTTTTGGCGGAACCGTTGCCGCCGGGGAATACCACTGCGTCGAAATCCGCGACATTGCATTGTTCGATGGGTTTCACGTTGCCACGGGCGATACGCGCAGCCTCCAGCAGCATATTCCGCTTCTCCTCCATCGGTTGACCAGTGACGTGGTTCACCACATGATATTGCCAATCATCGGGTGCAAAAATCTGATATTCACCGCCATTACGGTCAATAGCCAGCAAAGTCATGACAGATTCGTGGATTTCGCTGCCGTCCAATGTGCCGCAGCCGCACAGTATCACTGCAAATTTTTTCATATTGAGAAGGTTTTACGTTTTTCTTTCGGGTGCAAAGGTAACATTTTTTAAAACACGTAGAGACGCGATTAATCGCGTCTCTACACGGGTGTCAATGATGACAGAATGTCTTAATTTTCAGCTGTTTCGTTGCCAGCTTCTTCCGCCTCTGGCTCCATCTCTTGTTGATCCATTCTGTTGTAGAACTGACGGAAAGCAGCGCCCAATTCTGGGGAGAGATTGCTCATCATATCCAGTTGGGAGGTGGCAATATCCTGAATTTTTTTGGCAGTTTGGCTGTCGCCAATTCGCTCAGCAACAGTCCGCATTTGGTGCAGCTCTTGGAGACTTCCAGCCACAGCTTGTTGGTCAAAATCGGGCTTGCGCAGTTGAGCGGAGATGTTGGCCTGCAGCGATTTCGCATAATTCATCGCCACTTTGTCGATCTTCAGCTCTTTGTAACGGTTCTGCAAGCTGTTGTCAGGATAGTGTACATTCATCATATAGTCGAGGAATATGAAGTCGTAGTGGATATCGCTGCTTCTGTAGTCCAGCGTCCGTTCGTCGCAGTTGTTATACCAATTGAAGAGTGCCACTTGGTCATCCCAAATCTGGTTGGCCATCTTCATGCCCTCTTTGTTGGCGGCGTCTGTTCCGATACGGAAGAAGTCTTCCATGTAAGTCATGCAGCTGTGGGTGTAACCATAGATGTATGACATTACAGAAACGTACGGGAAGTTGCAATCAGGAAGCACCTCGTTACCGTGAGTCAACACTTTAAGTGCTTTGTCCTTTTCACCCTCTGCAATCAATTGGGAAGCCAAACGGCTATAAAGTCTGCGCATGAGCGGTGCCAAGCGGGTGTTATCCTCGCTGTGGTACAGTTTCGGATCGTTGAAACCACCCCAAAGGTAAGGATAAGCCTCTTTTTGTGCAGCATCAGGATGATTGACGCGATCGACACGGCTGTGGTCGTCAAATACGTTCATCAGCTTGTCGTAGAGAATGTCGGAGTTGATGCGACCGATGTCGTATGAGCGGCTATTGGTACGGATGGGCACCAAACGGTAGGCCAAGCCTTCCAATTGGAAGTAATCCTCCAGACCGAGGTATGCTTCCGAACCGGCAGTGGCAGCATAGTAAATCGGGCGCTCCCAGTTGTTGTTCACCAGGATGTCCATCATCACGATATAAGCCTTGGTCAGCGGGTTCACGGCGTTGGTCTTGAGGTTCCACATCAGGCGGTCCACCACAAGAGCGGAATCTTTTTCAGCAACAGTACCGTTGGCAAGAACCTTGGCTTTATCCACTGGTAATGAGAAACTTCCGGGAATAGGACGACCATTGCTACGATAACCGTTCTTTTGGTTCAGCAGCATAAGGTGCCGCTCATTGTCGAAGGTGGAGGATTTCACATAATCCATCACGGCCTTCAAATCCACATATTGGTTGTTGGCGGGCTCCAGGTAGAGTACGTCGCGGGTACCGTCCTTATATTGATCCCAAGTCATGGAGATAGGCAGCGGATCGGATTCGTAGGCTTTGCGCTTCATCTGATCCACATACCAGCTGGTACTCAGGAGCATGAGGTTACAAACGCGCACGTCTGTACGATAGCCTTCCACCTCTTGGGCGTACCAAAGCGGGAAGGTGTCGTTGTCGCCGAGGGTGAACAGAATGGCGTTCGGCTCACAAGAGTCGAGGTAGTTTTTCGCGATAGCCAACGCGGTGTAGCGATCGGAACGGTCGTGGTCGTGCCAGTTCTCCTTGGCCATCACGCACGGCACTAAACCGATGCAGATCAACGTGACGAGCACGGCGCCAGCCGTTTGGGCGCTCTTGCTTTGCAGTTTTTCGAACAGACGGTAGATGCCTAATACGCCGAAACCAACCCACATTGCAAAAGCGTAAAATGATGCTGCGAAGGCGTAGTCACGCTCACGAGGCTGGAATGCATACATATTCAAATATATAGCAATGGCAAGACCAGTCATCACGAAGAGCATAAAGACTACGAAGGAGTGCTTGCTGTCTTGTTTTGTTTGGAAAATCAGACCGACAAGACCTAACAGCAACGGAAGCAGGTAGTACTTGTTGTGTCCGGGACGTTCCATGGCGGAAGGCATGTCCTTCAGATTGCCGACCATCGGGTTGTCGATGGCACCGATACCGGTAATCCAGTTGCCGTTTTGGTAGTCGCCATGACCTTGAAGGTCGTTCTGACGACCTGAGAAGTTCCACATAAAGTAACGCCAGTACATGTAGCCCAGCTGATACGTGTGGAAGAACTTCAAGTTCTGTTGCCAGGTGGGCAGATTGCCACGTGCCAAGGAACGACGATTGTCTTTATCTGACTGACTGTCAGAATTATATCGATTATTCAACCAATCAATATACTGGGATTGTTTTTCGGGAGACCACATTCTAGGGAAGAACATGCAGCCTTTAGGGTCATATTCGGGAATGTCGCCCTTGCGCGGGTTGGAGACCTCGTAGCGTTTGGTCTCTTCATTGCGGTAGTAAACAGGGCTTCCGTCTTTGGAGCCGATCACGCGAGTATTATAGCTTTGTCCATATACCAGCGGATTGGAGCCGTATTGCTCACGGTTCAGGTAGGAGAGCAGGGAGACGGCATCTTCAGGACTGTTCTCGTCGATGGTCGGGTTGGCGTTGGAGCGGATAACCAGCGTCATGAAGGTGGAGTAACCGATAATCAGCATCATCAGTGAGAATGCGCTGATGGTATAGACGGGTTTGTTACGTTTATGACCGTACCACATAGCCCAACCGATGAGGGCAGCGACCAGCAGGAAGAAGAAAATCACGCCGGAGTTGAAGGGCATGTGGAGGGTGTTGACGAAGAAAAGGTCAAATTTGCCGGCGAGGTTAACCAATTGAGGCACAATACCCCAGAGGATAAGACCGAGCAAAGCGACGGAAATCAGCAATGAGAGGGTGACGCCCCATTCGGCTTTGGAGGAGAGGGCACCGCGTTTGCCGCAGAGAATGAGCAACGGGGTGGTCACGAACAGCCAAATCAGAAGCATCCACAGCGGTGAACAGATAATGCCGAATGCAAAGGAGAGAAGTGCGAAAGCGAGCACTGCGCCCATGCCGGTGGCCTTCGGGGAAAGACGATAGTAGATAATCAGTCCGATGGCGGGCAAAGTCAGCAAGTTCAACAGGTGAACACCGATGGAAAGTCCTACCAAATAGGCGATTAACACAATCCAGCGGTTGGGGTTCACGTTCTCTTTCGGATGTTCGTACTCCTCGTCCCATTTCAGGATGCACCAGAAGACGAGAGCGGTGAAGAAGGAGGACATGGCATAGACCTCACCTTCCACAGCGGAGAACCAGAAAGTGTCTGTGAATGTGTAAGTTAAAGCACCAACCAAAGCTGTTCCCAACACGGCGATAAAGCGCGGGGTGTTCAATTCGCCCCATTTGGCCACGAGCTTGCGGGCAAGACGTACGATGCTGAAATAGAGCAACATAATGGTCATGCCGCTGCAAATGGCAGACAGGCAGTTCACGCAGAAAGCCATCTTGGTGACATCACCTCCGGCAAAGAGGGTGGCGATGCGTCCAAGAATTTGGAAAGTGGGTGCTCCAGGCGGGTGACCGATGAGCAGTTTGGATGTCGTGGCAATGTACTCACCACAATCCCACCATGACACGGTGGGCTCGGCGGTCATGATATAAACCGCGGAAGCCACGATACCGATGATCAAACCGATAAGGTTGTTGATTCGTTTTTGCGTTTTTGTCATTGTTATAAGATTGTTTATTGTTTGCAGTTTAAGCGTTAAGGTTAGAGGTAAAGGTCAAAGGTAAAGGTTAAAGGGAATCAGTAGTATTACCTTAACAATTATGAATTATTTCGTCGCGGCTTTGAATTGTTGCAGGAAGCGGACGTCGTTTTCGAAATAGAGGCGGATGTCGTTGGTGCGGTATTTGAGCATCGTCATGCGCTCAATACCGAGACCGAAAGCGAAACCGCTGTATTTGGTGCTGTCGATGCCGCAGTTTTCCAACACGTTGGGATCCACCATGCCGCAGCCGAGAATCTCCACCCAACCGGTATGTTTGCAGAGGTTACAGCCAGCACCACCGCAGATGTTACAGGAGACGTCCATTTCAGCAGAGGGTTCGGTGAACGGGAAATAAGAGGGACGCAGACGGATGCGCACCTCGTCGCCGAACATGCGTTGCGCGAAGTAGAGCAGGGTCTGTTTCATGTCGGCAAACGACACGTTTTCAGCTACATAGAGGCCTTCCACCTGATGGAAGATGCAGTGTGCGCGAGAGGTGATCGCCTCGTTGCGGAAGACGCGGCCCGGACAAATCACGCGGATCGGCGGTTGCTGTTTCTCCATGGTGCGCACCTGCAGGGATGAGGTGTGCGTACGGAGCAGCACATCGGGATGCAGTTCAATGAAGAAAGTATCCTGCATGTCGCGGGCGGGATGTTCTTCCGCGAAGTTGAGTGCGGTGAACACATGCCAATCGTCTTCAATATCAGGACCTTCCACTGCTGAGAAGCCGATATCTTCGAAGATGCGGCGCACCTCGCTCATCATGATGGAGATGGGGTGCATGGAGCCGACACTTTGTCTCGTGGCGGGACGTGTGATATCGGGGATCAAAGTCGCCTGGCGGTCGGTTGCCGCTTCGATAGTGGCTTTGAACTCGTTATAGTGATTTTGGGCGAGGTCGCGCAGATCGTTCACCAATTGGCCGAACTCCTTGCGGTTTTCCTGCGCCATGTTCTTGATTTCGCCAAACAAAGCTTGAATTTCGCTCTTTTTGCTTAAAAATTGCAAACGGAACTGTTCCAGTTTCTCAGGGTTGTCAATCTTGAAACTCTCAATTTCCGCTCTGATTTCGTCGATACTTTTCATTATCAATTATCAATTATCAATTAACGAAGAATAGTTGCGCTTATTATTTTGATGTCCTCCAAAGGTCTGTCGTTGCCGTCTTTCTGTTGGCCGGCGATTTTGTCGACCACATCCATGCCTTTGATAACTTCGCCGAATACGGTGTAGTCGCCGTCAAGCCATGGGGCGCCGCCCACAGTAGTGTAGGCTTGCACCTGCTCAGGGGAGAATGTCTTGCCGGTGCGTTGCGCAATCAGGGTCATTTTGTCGTTGTCGTAAACAGTGCCGTCCACGATATAGAATTGGCAGCCGGAGGAGGCTTTCTGCGGGTTCACCTGATCAGGCTCGCGAGCTGCAGCCAAAGCACCGCGTTTGTGGTAGTGGCCTGCTACAAACTCTGCGGGAATGGTGTAGCCCACATCGCCGTCGCCCAGTCGTTGACCGGCTTTCGCGGTCTTGGAGTTGGGATCTCCACCTTGAATCATAAAACCTTTGATGATACGATGGAACAGCACGCCATCGTAGAATTTATCGTTCACCAATTTGATGAAATTGGCCTTGTGTTGAGGTGTGTCGTCATACAGGGCAACGGTAATGTCGCCGAATGTGGTTTTGAACAGAACTTTAGTCATCATTTGGGTATTATTTTTTGAGGATGTCTGCTCAGTGGCGCCTGTAGTCGCCGAAGCATCTTCCGTTTTTACCTTTTTGGGTGAAGAACAGGACGCTAATGCAATGATGCTCAATACGATACAACTATAAAAAATTCTTTTCATACAGAATTTGCCATTTTAGAAACAAACGGCAAAGATACTATTTTTTCGCAAATGGTCAGATCCCTTGTAGGGGCGAATAATTATTCGCCCCTACCGCCCAAATTCAAGTAGGGATTTTCACAATGCTTGTACAAATCTTTGTAATTCGATTTCGGATGTTTGGGCAGTTCGATTTCGTAGGATTTACCCGTTGCGACGGTCAGTCTGTTATTGCGGATCCAGGGGTTGAGATTGCGCAGTTCGCGGTAGGTGACGTGGTGCTCCTCGGCGAAGCGCGGCAGACTGGCAATGGTGGAAGTCACCTTAACCGTCTTGGTTTCAACAGGATGGTACATCTGTGCCGGACATAATTTGACACCGTAGTCTTGCGGGTTCTCGAAAATCAGCTTAAAAGCCATAATACGGTAGAGGTAGCGGGAAGTCTCGTTGTTGAGCCATAAATCCCAGTATTCGTGCACCTTCTGGTCGTCGACAGCCGCTTGCAGACCGCCGTCGCCGCGGTTGTAGCCCGCCGCTGCCATGGTCCAGCTGCCGAACTGGTTCTTCATTTTTTTCAGGTACTTACATGCCGCGCGGGTAGATTTTTCGAGGTGACACCGTTCGTCCACGTCGTTGCTGACTTCCAAACCGTACACTTTTGCAGTGCCGGGGATGAATTGCCAATAGCCGCCGGCATTGGCGGGCGAAGTCACGTTCTCCAGACCGCTCTCCGCCACGCAGAGGTATTTGAAATCGTCAGGAACGCCTTCCTCTTTCAGAATCTTCTCGATGGTCGGGAAGTAGCGGGTTGAGAGCTTGAGGATGCGCAGCGTTTTCGAATGTTGGTAGCAGTTGATGATGACTTCGCGGTCGAGCGCCTCGCGCACCCAGTAAACATCCAGAGGCACCTCCTCGCCCGCGAAGGTCATGCTTTGCGGTAGTGGCGGCGCGGTAAGGGAGTTCGCGTATTGGTTCGGAGTCGGGTCGCTCTCCGTGTTGTTTTTCGTGATGGCCCAGCAGCCCGTCACGGCGGTTACCGCCGTCAACAAGCACACAATGATGATAAACAAATTCTTTTTCATTATGGTTAATAGGTTTGAAATCAGGATTTTGTCAAGCAATAGGTTTTGGGCTCAAAAATAGTTAGGTACAAGATGTAAAAGTGGTTTTATAAAGCTGCAAAAGTACATTTTTTTAGGATTGCGTTTTCACTTTCCGTGAAAGTGCTGCTTTATTGATGATTTGACAAAATGTCTTTTCAAAATTTGTTGTTTTTGCCCTGTTTTTTCAACGAAACAAGCCAATTCTACCCCCCCCCCTTATGTTACAATTACTTTCTAATCGGCAAAAATATGGAATGTTTATGCAAAATTTCTGTTTTCTACCCTAAATCCATTCTTGAATGAAAAAGTTTAAAAAACAATTAGTAGTTTTGCAGCATGAAAGTAGCAGATACAGAAAAAAGGCATTTTTTACAGTTCATTTCTCGTATTGAGGAGGAGGGTATTGTCGTGATTGACAATACCATAGGAACGTCTGTATATTATGAGCCTTTTATTTCTGAATATCTGGTATGTAGTATTTGTCGCAGTGGATATCATTACGCCAAGTATGATATGCATGATTTGAGATTTGTTTCCAAAGACATCTCCTTTTCGTTTCCGAACCATATTTTGCTGACCGAGGAAGTGTCAGAGGATTATGCAACTACTATGGTGGTGGTGTCTAAAGAGATTTTCGACGAATACAATACGCATTTTTCTTTTAAAAGACGTCTTTTGTATGAGCAACACCCCACATTTCATTTGAGCGACAGCCAATACGAGAGCGTTTTAAGTATTGTTGATGCCATGAGGGCGTTGAGTAGTAGTGGGATGCCGTCGCGCAAATATCATTTGATCACTTTGTATGAAACATTGGTCAAATTATCCGATTATTATCGTCAATTGTCCAATCCTGATGAAGGAGTAGTCGGGTCACGCCAAAGAATCAGCGTCCACTTTTTCGATGCCATCGTCAAGCATTACCGGCTAGAGCATTCGGTCGCCTTTTATGCGGACTTACTCTATCTTTCCCCAAAGTATTTCAGTGATGCCATCAAGCAGGAAACCGGTCATGGGGCTAAATATTGGATTGAATCTTACATATTGGTTGAAGCTAAAAGGTTGTTGAGAACTCGTGAAGATCTTAATATGCAGGAAATCAGTAATATGTTGGGATATGAAGATCAAACTACTTTCTGTCGTAGTTTTAAAAAAGGTACAGGGATGACGCCTACGGAGTTCCGTCAACATCACGAATAATTTTTTTATTCCTTTTTCAGATTATTGTTTCTTCCGGTCGTGCCACCAAAGTTGCAGACTATTAAATAGGTTTTGCCAAATGATGTAAAACGCTAAAAATACGGAAGATAGCGGTTGCAGATAGGTGTTGGCCATCCAGATACCCATCGCGGTGTTTTTCTGACCGAGCAGCTGACCGCCCGCCACAGTGTCGCCATAGCGGTGTCCGAGCCACTTTCCGAAACCGAACTGCACGGCGCACATCAAGATGGAAAAGATGGCAGACAGCATGATAATGTGTTCATTTCCATGTCCTTGTAGGAAAATGTAGTCTATGGTGCGACCTAAGGTGATGAACAGAGCGCACGCCCAAAGATAGAACGACACGTTACGATATTGACAGAGCCAGTCGTTGGCTTTGGGTGCCCACGCTTGCAGAGCCAGCACCGTGAAAAACGGAAAGGCAAGTGTCGGGGTGATGCGTCGTAGTATCATCAGGAACGACTGCCAGAAAGTGAGTTCCGGATGCACGCCGATAAGGGTGAAATAGAGCGGTGCAGCCACAGACATCACCAAGTTACAGAGCATTGTGTAAGCGGTGGTTGTCATGCGGTCGGCGCCCAGCATGGAGGAGATGACCACCACGGAGGAGGCCACCGGACATAGTGCGCACATCATGAAACCTTGCGCCAGAATTTCGTTGCCCGACACCGCGCGAACGAACAGATAAAGTCCGATGCTGACTGTTAACTGAAAGAGTATCAGCCAGAAATGTAGCATGGAAAACCGCAGATGCCGCAAATCTACTGTCACGAAATTGAGTAGCAGAATGGTGAAGATCAACCACGGCACCAAAAACGACAAGTGTACGCTGACGCCGTGGAACAGCAGTCCCAGCAGGATGGCGACGGGGAGAACGTAGCTGCGGTATTTCTGCATTTAGAAGGTTTAGAGTTTAGGGTTTATGGTTTAAGGTTTAGGAATCGGTAGGTTGTCTCATGATAGAGACGGTGTACACACCGTCTCTACAAACGGTGCGACAGCTCTATCAAAGATTCCGTTAACGTAGGCGAGGACCATGCCGTAGTTACTGACGGGAATGCCTACTTCGATGGCGGGACGCAGCCGTTCGTGCAGCTGCTTGCGGGTGACCATGCAGCCGCCGCACTGGATTACCATCGCATATTGTTGGATGTCAGGGATTTGGTTTAATCCCGACACAAAATCGAATTGCAATTTTTTGCCCGTGAACTGTTGGATAAGTCGCGGCAATTTCACCCGTCCGATGTCTTCGCAAGAGGTGAGGTGCGTGCAGGATTCTAACATCAGGATGCGGTCGTTGTTGCGCAATTCGCGCAGTTTCGGTGTGCCTTTGACGTATGCCTCGAATTCGCCTTTGTGGTGCGCCAACACCACACTGAAACCTGTCAACGGAATGCTTCCGGGAACCTCTTTTTCCACTTTGTGGAACGCTTGGCTGTCGGTGATGACCAGTTTCGGCGCGCGGTGGTTTTGCAAGTAGGAGGTCACTTTGTCCTCTTTCAACACAATGGCAATCGCTTCGTTGTCAAGCACATCACGAATCATCTGTACCTGCGGGAGAATCATCCGGCCTTCGGGGGCTTCCGAGTCGATGGGCGTGACCAACAGCACTTCGTCTCCCTCGTTGATGAGGTCGCCAAGCAGCGAACGCGAACGGTACGCCGACTCCGGCATGATTCGTACAATCTCTTGCAACATTTCGTCAATGCCGGTGCGTGTTTTTGTGCTGATATTCCACACTTTGCAGCCATCCACCTCCATATCGCGCACTGCGTTGAGGTCGCATTTGTTGTTGACGATAAGATAAGGAAGTTCAAATTGGCGGAACTGCTCCAACAGTTGTCGTTCGGGAATGCCCACTTCGTAATCGGTGATAACAAGGATAGCTAAATCAATGATTTTCAGCACTTCCATTGACTTCTGGACGCGTTTCGCGCCGATGTCGCCCACGTCGTCGATGCCGGCTGTGTCGATGATAATGCACGGTCCGATGCCGAAAATCTCAATGGCTTTGCGCACGGGATCGGTGGTGGTGCCGGCCGTGGCATCCACGATGGCGACCTCCTGCCCGATAATGGCGTTGATAAGGGAGCTCTTGCCGTTGTTCCTCCGTCCGAATATGCCGATATGCGGCTTGCTGCTCATTTCAAAATGCAGTTATACAGCCACTTCCGCCTTGATGTGCGGATGCGGGTCGTAGTTTTCTAATGTAAAGTCCTCGTATTGGAAGCCGAAGATGCTGTCCACAGCGGGATTGATGCGCATTTGCGGAAGCGGACGCGGCTCGCGCGAGAGCTGCAACTTGGCCTGCTCCACATGGTTGGAGTATATATGCGCGTCACCGAAGGTGTGTACGAAGTCCTTGGCTTTCAGCCCGCAGACTTGCGCTACCATCATGGTCAGCAGCGCGTAGGAGGCGATGTTGAAGGGCACGCCGAGGAAAACATCCGCGCTGCGCTGGTAGAGCTGACACGAGAGTTCGCCATTGCTGACGTAAAACTGGAACATCGTGTGGCAGGGCGGCAGCGCCATCTGATCCACATCGGCAGGATTCCACGCGCTCACGATGAGCCGGCGGGAATCAGGATTGCGCTTGATCTGCTCTATCAGACTGGTAATCTGGTCGATAACGCGGCCATCGGGGGCTTCCCACGAACGCCACTGTTTGCCATACACGGGACCGAGGTCACCGTTTTCATCCGCCCACTCGTCCCAAATGGAGACGCCATGGTCGTGCAGGTATTGGATGTTCGTGTCACCGTTCAGGAACCACAACAGCTCGTAAATGATGGAACGCAAGTGCAACTTCTTGGTTGTCAGAAGCGGAAATCCCTTTTGCAGGTCAAACCGCATCTGATAACCAAAAATGCTGTACGTGCCCGTACCCGTACGGTCGGCTTTATAGTGACCCTCGTCGAGGATCGTGCGCATCAGATCTAAATACTGCTTCATTGTCAGTTTTTAGTAATTAAACAAGAGTTTCAAGTTTCAGGTTTCAAGTTTCAGGTCACTGTTGCCTCTTCCCTCTTCCCTTTTGCCTTTTGCCTTTTGCCTTAAGCTTCCAGACTCTCCAACACATCCATCACATTTTCCAGATGGGTGTCGGCCACCTTCTCGATCTGGCCTTTGTCGCAAAGTTCGGCCATTTCGGGATCGATAGGCAGTCTATCCAACAGTTTGATATTGAACTCTTTGGCTACCTCTTCAGCGTTGCTCTTGCCGAATACGGAGATCTTCTCGCCGCAGTGCGGACATTTGATATAGCTGTAGTTCTCGATGAGACCGAGCACCGGAATGTTCATCATGCCGGCCATGTTTACGGCCTTGCTCACGATGAGGGAGACCAGCTCTTGCGGGGAGGTGATCATCAGGATGCCGTCGAGGGTGATGCTTTGGAAGACGGTCAACGGTACGTCGCCGGTTCCGGGAGGCATGTCAATCAACAGATAGTCAATGTGTTCCCAGATTACTTCGGTCCAGAATTGTTTCACCATGCCAGCGATCAGCGGACCGCGCCAGAGGACGGGAGATTTCTCATCGGCAATCAGCAAGTTGCTGGAAATCACCTCGATACCAGTTTCTGTGACAGCAGGATAGACACCTTGTTCGCTGCCGCGCACCATTTCGTGGAGGTTGAACATCTTCGGGATGGAAGGTCCGGTGACATCAGCGTCGAGGATACCCACGCGGTAGCCTTTGCGACGCAACGCCACAGCCAACAGCGAAGTGACGGAGCTTTTACCCACGCCGCCTTTGCCGCTCACCACGCCAATCACTTTTTTAATATCGCTTAATGCATTCGGTTTCTCGTGCAAATCTCTGTTGCCGCAGTCTTTCTGACTGCATTCCTGACAGTTATGATTACATTCGCTCATACAATAGTATTTTTTTAAAGGGCCGCAAAAATACAAAATATTACTTCCCGATAATCGCTGCTAATTCATCCACGCCCTTCGGCAAATGTGGACCCAGCACGCGGTGGCCGGTTTCGGTGATCAGCAGGTCGTCCTCGATGCGGATACCACCGAAATCGCGGTATTTCTCAACCACGTCGTAGTTGATGAAGTCGGCGAACTTGTTCTCCTTCTTCCAGATGTCGATCAAATGAGGGATGAAGTAGATGCCCGGTTCAATGGAGACCACGAAGCCCGGTTTCAGCTCACGGGCCATACGCAGCGATGCCCATCCGAAAATGTTGCTCGGGCGCACGGTGTCGTCATAACCGACATAAATCTGTCCCAAGCCTTCCATGTCGTGCACGTCGAGACCGATTTGGTGACCCAAGCCGTGAACCATGAAAAGTGCGTGAGCACCCAACTCCACAGCCTCTTTCACGTCGCCTTTCATCAAGCCTAAGTCTTTGAGACCTTGAGCGATAACCTCGCAGGAGAGGCGGTGCAGCTCTTTGTTGTACATACCCGGATGCGCGGCGTCGATAGCGTCCATGTTAGCCTTCAGCACGATTTCGTAGATTTCCTGCTGTTTTTGGGTGAATTTGCCACCAACAGGCATTGTACGCGTGTAGTCGGAGCAGTAGTTCATCAAACCTTCTGCGCCGGCGTCCATCAACAGCATGTTGCCGTTTTGGAGGATGCCGTTGTGCAGGTGATTATGCAGCGTCTCACCGTGCTGTGAGAGAATCACCGGGAAGGAGATGCCGTTGCCGAACGACAAGGCGATGCCTTCTGCCAAACCGGCCAGCTCGCGCTCGGACTCGCCTGCCACAGCGCGACGCATCACGGCGGTATGCATCTTCACGCCGATTTCGCAAGCTTTGTCCATCTCGTCGATTTCGCACTGCTCTTTGGCGGAACGCAGGTTAACGATACCTTTGATGAGTTCCACAGAGGCGTGCTCGCGGATGTGGTTCACGTCGATGCCGGTGAGGTTGGCGAGCAGAATCTGGTTGTCGCCACGGTATGGCGGCACAAAATGCACCTTACGGCCTTGCTGTTGAGCCTGTTGGATGAAGTCGGCGAGCTGCCCGAACGGACGGGTCTCTGTCACGCCTACCTTCTCTGCCAAAGAGGCAATCGTCGGTTGGTCGCCCATCCAGATAATATCGTCGATGGTGAAGTCGTTGCCGAAAATGACCGACTGATGCGCGTCAAAGTCGATGACGGCGGCGATATCGGCGATGGAAAGGCCGAAAAAGTAAAGGAAATCGCTGTCCTGACGGAAGTTATAAGTGTTGTCGGGATAGTTCATCGGAGCCTCGTGGTTGCCGAGGAAAACGGCGATGCCGCCATTCACGGCGTTCATCAGTTTCTCTCTTCTGTTTTTGTAAACTTGGGGTTCAAATAAGGGATTCATATCGTTTTGTATTTATTTTTTGTTCGAAAATTCGTGACGGCAAAATTACAATTTTTGTTTGTTGTAGAGACGCGATTAATCGCGTCTCTACAGGTTAATGATTCCGAATGTAGTTGATTGCGGCATCCAGTTGCGGACGGAAATCGCCGTTGTAGTCTTTGCGGAGCACAATCTCATCGGGGGTGAGGCCGATGCCTTCCCAAACATTGCCGCCGATTTGCGATTCGAAGGAGGAGGTGTAAACGTAATGTCCTACCGACAGATTGCTGGTTCCGAACGGACCGCCGTAGTTGAGGTCGATGCTGGTGGCGGGCTGCAGCGGACCGGTGCCGCCGTGTGTGCGCTCGCCAACGGTGTGGCTGGTGGGCAGCACCGCCTTAATGGTCATCGGCTCTATCTCGCCCATACTCACCGAGTTGATGTCGCAAAGGATCACATACGGGATGTTTTCTGCGGTAATGTCGCGGTGGTATTTCTTGTTGGGTTCAATGTAGTAAGGTGTCCACACAGAGTGCTCTAATCGACCCGGACCCTCTTTGTAGCGGGTCTTCATAATCTCCGTCCGTTCATTGAGGTAGTTGCCGATGAGGTAGTCCAAGTCGTCCTGGTATCCGCCGCGGTTGCAGCGGTTGTCAAGAATGATGCCAGCGAGCTGACTACGCGGAGTCTCCACGATAGCTTTGAAGTAGTGATCGAGCAGTTGCGCAGTTTCGCCATTTTGGAGTATTATCGGTGTGATTGCAGCAGAAGATTGCCACAAGTACGGGATCTTCCGTCCATCGGGAAGTTTGAAAAGAATATAATGGTACGTGACAGACATTCCCAATTCTGGGGCGTATCCTACACTTGTTTCGTGGGTCTCCACTGTATACTGCGACTCTATGCCTTGCAAAAACGCCTGAATACCAGCGTTTTCATCCGATGCCGATTCGAAATAGTAATCACGGGTGGGAAGTTCCAGATTGGCAGGACGGATATCTATGTAAGTACTTTGGTCATCGGGAGCCGGATGGAGATTCCTCACTCTAAAAGCCATGTGATGATCAATCATACCGCCCACGACTTTGGTGTAAAGCTGTTTCAATTCCTCCGTTTGCACGTAGCCGACTTGCTCATACTTTTTGTCAAGTTCCTGGAAAGCAGGAAAATAACGGTCGTACATGGCGTCCCAATCCGTAGTGTCGACATCCCAAAACACATAGCCTGTGTTGAGGACTTTCCAGAGGTAGTCGAACTGTTCGGCGTAGGTGCTGTAGGCCAGATCTCCGCTTTCGCCGATGTAGGGCATGTAGTCGGCCTCTTTGCGACAAGAGGTGCATATTGCGATTAATATTGCTGCTATTGTGATGATTTTTTTCATAATGATTCTATTTTTGTCATAACCCCCACATTACGCTCCTTCGTCGCTCATGTGGGGTTATTGCTATCCTGTTCGTTCTTGTCTCCTTTGTCGACCCCACATTACGCTCCTTCGTCGCTCATGTGGGGTTAATTGCACTTCGTGCGTCTTGTCCCTTCGGGACTGCTCAAGGAATTATGTTTTAAAATTTATAGGTGGCTCCGAAGGTGAGGGTGAGGGTGTTGAGGTAGCGCGGGTCGCGCAGGTGTTGGGAGCTGCGGTGGTGACTGGTGAGGTCGTAGTAGTAGAGCGCATCGAAATTGATACCCCAGTGCTCATCCAAATCGTAGCTCAAACCCAGACCGCCGACGAGCCCAGCACAAAACCGAGCATCCTCATTCGTGAATTCGCGCGCTTCGTTGAAGTCGTCAAAAAAGACGTAATAATCTGTCATCCAGTAGGTTTTGCCGACCACACGCTCGCGCAACCAATATCCCATATAGCCGCCAGCGAATGCGTGTCCGCGCAGAATTTCGCCGCCGAAAGAGAAATCAGCCATGACGGGCAGCATCAGGTAATAGTTGTGGTGGTTGGTGAAAACAGGTTCCAAGTAGTTGAGATTCCGGTCCATTCGGTGCGATCGGCGCATAAAGCTGAGGTCGGCACGAAGCGCGAACCAATCAGTGAAGCCATAGCGCGCCTGAATTCCGGCATCATAACCGCTGAATCCGGAGTAGGATTCGTCAATACGTCCTGCATTGGACCGCGTGATGGTGGTGTAGTCCCATCCGCCTTTGATGCCCACAGACCACTGGGCATCGGCCATGAGCACGCTGCAGCACAAGGCCATCGCGACGCTCAGTTTCAATAGGAGATTTCTATTCATAATGATAGATTTTTATTTCGAATAATGAGACGGCAAAGGTACAAAATTTTGGTTAAAGGTTAATGGTTAATGGGACACGGCGAACGTACTTAAATACCACTACGACTTAGACATAGACTAATGACAATGACTTTGGCTGTTAGCTAAAAGCAAAAAAAGGCGGCACCATTGCGGGTGTCGCCTTGGGAAAAGAGAGTCGCCATCTGATGACGGCTCTAAAAATTCAAATTACTGGATTTCGATGGCGCGGGCGGATTTGACTTCCTCTTTGGTCAGTTTCGGAAGGGTGACGGTGAGGATGCCGTGCTCCACTTTAGCTGAAATGTTCTCTTTGTCAACATCTTCAGGCAGCGTGTAGCTCTGTTCGTAGTTGGTGTAGGAGAACTCGCGGCGTATGTAGTGGTGCTTTTTCTCTTCTTCCTTGTGTTCCATCTTATTCTCGATAGCGATGTTCAGATTGCCATCGTCGTTGATGTTCACGCGGCAGAACTCTTTTTTGATGCCCGGCGCAGCCACTTCCATGGTGTAGGCCTTTTCATCTTCCTTCACATTGACTGCCGGTGCGGTGGTATTGGCACGAGGCATTATGTCGTTGTTAAGGAATTCTTCGAACATTGTAGGAAACCAACTGTTTTTAAACATTACTGGTAACATAATAAACCTCCATTTTTTTTAATTGTTAGACATTTCATTTTTTATTGCCGCCTCCGCTTTCGCATCAGCGACGCTTCCTATAATGCAACCTGCGTGCCAACACCCAAAATGGACAATTTGTCACTGACAATGCGACAATCTGTCCATTAATCTGTAACCTTAAACCCTAAACCTTAAACCTTAAACCAAAAAAGAGGCTCATCTTCCGACAAGCCTCTTTATATATAATATGGTAAAGGTTCCGATTATTCCGTCACTCTTTCGAGCCACTTCACCATGCCGAGCATGACGGCCATGGAGATGAAGCAGACGACTGCGAAGACTGCCCAGCAGTATTTGATTGGCCAAGCGTTGTACATCACAGGTCCGAGCCAGATCATCAAGTTACCGATAGCAGTAGCGCCGAGCCATAATCCCTGGCACAAGCCCACCATGTGACGAGGAGCCACCTTGGAGACGAATGACAGACCCAGCGGGGAGATGAACAACTCAGCAACGGTCAGCAGGAAGTAGGTCACGAGCAGCACCCAAGGAGCGGCTTTGGCAAGACCTGCAGCAGCCATTTGAGCGGCATCCATCAAACGGAATTCTTCGCCAGAAGGATAGTTCTTGGCGATGGAGAAAATCATTAGGAAGAGATACGCACTACCGGCAATAGCCATACCCAAGGCGATCTTGCGCGGGGTGGACATTGTGACTTTCTTGTTGAAGATGATCATCAGCGGGGTGAGGACAATGACAAAGTAGGGGTTCAAAGCCTGCCAGATTTCAGGAGCGATGGCATCCGTCTTGACGAAGTCGCGGGCGAACACAGACAAGGATTGACCGTTCTGGTGGAAAGAGAACCAGAAGAAGATGGCGATACCCAGCACTGCGAACAAAGCATACAGACGTTGTTTGATCTCCTTAGCCATAGCTTGTTTCTCTTCAGCGGTGTATTCGACCACCTGAGCCTGCTCTTTCTTAGCGGGTTGCGGGAATTTGTACTTGTTCACCATGAAGATAATCAATGAAATAAGCATAGCAACCACAGAAGCGATGAAAGAGAAGTGCACGCCTTGGTTGAAGACGGTGATGTAATCGGAGCAGAATGCAGCGGTGTCGGTGAAGTTGTAACCGGGTTGCAGCACAGCGGCCATGGTCTCGGTGAACTTCTGGGTCTCCTGACCGTTCGCGAGGAACTGGTGACAAAGACCTGACATATCTGCATTATAGACAAAGTGATGTGCTTTCAACCACCATTCGCGCAAGAAGGGAGCGATGAACGGAGCGAAGAAACCGCCGATGTTGATGAAGACGTAGAAAATCTGGAAACCGGAGTCGCGGCGTTTCTTAGCCTCAGCCAAGGCCTCTTCACCCTTTTTCGCAGCTTCAGCTTCGAACTCGTCGTACAGCTTACCGACGATAGCCTGCAAGTTGCCCTTGAACAGACCGTTACCGAAGGCGATGAACAACAGAGCCATACAGGTGATGGTCAAGATGGTAGCCCAACCTGCGCCGCTGTCCAAAATGGCGCCGTCAGCGGTTTTGCTGAACAACGGAATAGCCATCACCACATAGCCGATGGCCATGATGATGAGACCCCATTGGATGGTCTTGTTGTAGTTCTGGGTTTTGTCGGCGATGATACCGCCCACCAAACTCAAGACATAGATTCCAAAATAGAAAACGGAATAGATGACGCCGGCGGTGCCATCAGGCAGACCGAACTTTGACACTAAGAAGAGAAGCAGCACGGCGTTCATGATGTAATAGCCGAAGCGCTCACCCATGTTACTCAAAGCTGCAGCAATGAGGCCTTTCGGGTGGTTTTTAGCTTCCTTCACATAATAGATGATAAACGGCACAATGGTGAGTGCGCCGACAAGACAAATAATACCAGCTATACTCATACTTTATTGAATTTTAATTGTTTACAGATGTTGGTTGATCTTCGCCACCAGCTCTTCTTTCTTGATCACGCCGACGTGACGGTCCACGATTTCGCCGTTTTTCAGGAAGACCAGGGTGGGGATGTTCATGATGCCGAACTGCATGGCGATGTCGCCGCTCTCGTCTGTGTCGCACTTGCCGACCACAGCTTTGCCCTCAAATTCTGCAGCGACCTCCTCCACGATGGGAGCGATGCTTCTGCAAGGGCCGCACCAAGTTGCCCAGAAGTCAATGACGACCAGCTTGTCGCCTTTCACCAGGGTTTCAAAATTCTCATTGTTAATTACTAATGCCATAGTTTTTGGATTTTAAATTATTAAGCCGCAAAGATACGATTTTTTTAATTCACAATTCATAATTCATAATTCACAATTGACGCAGCACATTGTTTTCAATTTTCAATTATCCATTATCAATTAATTTTGTATATTTGCCACCGCGAATTTTTTTAGAAGATGAAACATATAAAAAGATTAATAACGTTCTGTTTCTGTGCAGTAACTTTGTTTGTTGGATGCACGAAATACGGCACGGCAGTTTCCACCATCACCTCTACTGAATACGAAAACAAGCAGCTAAAGATCACTGCTATGGTGACGGATGACGGCGGTTGTGACTACTATATGGAGCAGGGTTTTTGTTACAGTCTGTTCTGTCCGCCAAATCTTACCGACGTCTACACAACGCAGGTGAAAGTCTGCAACTATTCCGAAGTGGACACCTTCTCGGCCACCTTCACGCTGCCACTGGTCGACACGGCCTACTACGTGTGCGCCTACGTAAAAAACAGCGCCGGACTCTCCTATAGTAACGCAGTGAAAGTGTCGACTGGATTTTAATTAACCCGAAATTAAGTTTTACCAATAATAGTAAGTATGAAAAAAATACTCGCCATCAATCCTGGAGCTACCTCCACCAAAGTTGCCATTTTCGACGGCAACGAACAGGTTTTCCTGAAAAATATCAAGCACTCTACCGAGGAATTGTCGCAATTCGCGACCATCGCCGACCAATATGAGTTCCGCAAGAACATCATCACCTCCACTTTGGAGGCTGAAGGCATCGATTTGCACGACATCGCTATCGTGATGGGTCGTGGCGGTCTGGTGAAACCCCTGAAATCAGGTGTTTACAGAGTCAATGACCTGATGCTTGAGCATCTGAAGATGGGTTACAGCGGTCAACACGCCTGTAACCTCGGCGGTCTCATCGCTGACAGCATCGCCAAATACATCGGTCTGGAATGCGCCTATATCGCTGATCCTGTGATGGTTGACGAGATGCATGACATCGCGCGTATTTCCGGACACCCGATGTTCGAGCGCCAGTCCATTTTCCACGCCCTCAACCACAAAGCCATCGGTCGTATGTACGCCAAGGATTGCGGTAAAAAATACGAAGACCTCAATCTCATCATCACCCACATGGGCGGTGGTGTGAGCGTGGGCGCACACGAAAAGGGCAAGGTCATCGACGTGAACCAAGCTTTGGACGGCGAAGGTCCGTTCTCTCCCGAGCGTTCCGGTTCTCTCCCGATGAACCAGTTCTTAAAAGCTTGTTTCAGTGGCAAATACACCCAACAAGACATGCAGAAGATGCTCGTTGGTCAGGGCGGTTATGTGGGCTACTTCGGCAGCAACGACGCTTACGCTGTGGAGAAAGCCGCTATTGCCGGCGATCCCAAGGCAGAACTTTTGGAAGAGGCTTTCGCTTATCAAGTTGCCAAGCAGATTGGTGAGAACGCCTGTGTGCTGAAGGGCAATGTGGATGCCATCATCCTCACCGGCGGTATCGCTTACGGCAAGCCGGTCGTCGCACGCATCAAGAAATATGTGGAATGGATCGCTCCTGTGGCCGTCTATCCCGGCGAAGACGAAATGGCAGCTATGGCCTTGAATGCCAATATGATCCTGAACAAGGAGATCGAAATCCAGGAGTATAAATAATGCTCACTTTCGCGCTCTATAGCCGACCGGGCACCGGGCAGCGGCCTTTTATCGATTCGGTCATCACCTTCTTGAGAGAAAATCAATGTAAGGTGGTGCTTCATAAGAATATACCTTGTGAAATTGCTGATATTCAGCGATTTGAATCATACAAAAGTCTGCAAAAGCTTGGTAATGTAGATTTTATGGTTTCCATTGGTGGTGACGGTTCCTTCATTGATGCTGCCAACCTGATTGGAGACCTGAACATCCCGTTGGTCGGAATCAACACCGGGCGCATTGGTTTTCTGTCGGCCATCAAAAAGGAGAACTACGAGTCGTGCATCCGCATGCTCATCGACAGAAAATACACATTGGAATCGCGCTCGCTGCTCCACATCGAGGGCAGCGAGCCGTTGCCATTGGACACGCATTTCGTGGTCAACGACGTGACGGTCCGCGCCACCGACAACGACTCCATCAACGC